>CENT01097144.1_pt1 | contig 46483 bp, 35 predicted proteins | sample 530141 | NCBI WGS metagenome assembly CENT01 (sample SAMEA2591074, study PRJEB7988) | marine metagenome | isolation source: saline water (ENVO:00002010), including | reverse complement strand
GGAAGCACATGGAATTAAATTCGTGGGGATCCCTCAGGATCTGACCCCATTTATTGTTTTAGAACTCGTAGTATACGCGTACGCCGGCTATTCTGGGCATGCCGCGGACATTGGTAGGAATACCAAGGCCACCACCGGTGTTACCTGCATCAATCAAATACTCTTTATCGAACAGGTTATTTATGTAGAGCTCGTAGGCAAACTGGCTGTCATTTTTATTCAACTTAATAGAGACATCGGTGAGTGAATACGTATCTTGCGATGAGCCAGGATAATTACTGCTTTCAAAAAACACAGTAGACTGAAAGCTCGTTAACCAGTTCACATCAACGGTCCAGGCATCTACGTAAAACAGTTTATTAATGTTAAACGCACCGCTTACCTCTGGCGCTAAGCGGAATTTGTTACCACCGTACTCAAAGGGTGAGCCATCTGCCGTGTCATTAGCGAACTCGGCATCAAGAAAACCTAAGCTGCCTGTAAGGGTTAAGGTGTCGCTGTGATTATAAACCGCCATTCCCTCGATACCTGACATAGACGAGTCACCCACAGTCACGGTAATCGATTGCAACGTTTCAGGGTCGGTAAAACTTTGCTGATAGTTGCTGTATTCATAGGTAAACATAGCACCGGTAAACATAAAGTTAGCGCTTTGATATTTCAAACCAACATCAAAACTATCCACTATCTCAGCGTCAGTAATATTTACCCCACCAGCATTAGCATCTACTACAGGTGAGCGTCGGCCTCGCGCGTAACTTGCGTACACATTCCAGTTGTTTTGAATATCGTAACTTACTGCAAAACGAGGAAGGGTATCGCTAAAATCGCCCTCGCCTTCAAACGTAAATGGCCCATTCGCATTGGCAAAGGTATTGCGCGTGAAGCGAGTTTCATCAATGTAACGCATACCCGCTGTAACATTTAATTCGTCGGTAACAAAGTAAGAAAACTCAGCAACGTACGACTTAATATCTAATTCAGCCTCGAAAACAAACGGCCCCTGAATAACAGTAGAAGGTAAGTCGGGATTGGAAATTGGCGTACCATCTGCGTTAAACAACGCCGATACCAACTGGCTGCGAAGGGCTTGTATTTGCTCAAGCGTTGCGTCGGTAGCAATATTTTGGTTAAGTGGAATATCTGACGACGCTTCTAACTGAGCCTTTACCGCATCGAATGTACCGCGAACAAATGGGTCTACCATAATGTAATAAGGCAAGATTGAATCATCCTGCATAATAGATGCCCCCACAAACCCCGTTAGCCTGTCACCAGAGTTGTAAACTAGGCGCATGGAGCCGCCTTTTAGTGTGGCATCGTTATCGAAATACGCATCTTGAATTCGAAGCGCTGAACCATCAGCGTCAAAACCTTCGCTTACTTCAACATCCTTGTAAAAGCCATCTGCATGAAAGCGCAGCGTGTCGTTGATGTCATAGTTAACCGTAAGATCATAAGCGTACAAAGAGCGCTCGATGCCCAAATCACTCCCCATGCTAAATTCAGCCGCAGTGTAGGGGCTAGTATCGCCATTTTTAGGCGCGATAGAGCCAGATTTAAACGCAATACCAGGTTGGTCATTGTATTCCATTGAAGCACGGGCAATAATTTCCAGTTTGTCATAATCAGCCTTCCACGTAGCGCGCAACGCCTGAACCGACACCCCTTGTAAATCTTCACCGCTACACGAAACGCTATTCCCTAGGTAGTTGATAACATTAGCTTTGCCATAAAATGCTTCATCACTACAGGCTTTATTTTCAACGATGCCATCCATTTCCCGGTACAACCCTGCAATTCGAAAACTGTGGTTTTCGTTTACTGGTTTGTTGTACATAAAGTCGAGCTCTCTTCCCTGCTCGCTGTTGTAACCAAGCTGTACCTTACCTTCTTCTGTGTCAGTGGGTAGCTGAGAGTGAATACTAATAGCACCATTTGCAGCGGCGACACCGAAAAGGGTCGGCTGAGGCCCTTTAAGTACTTCAACTCGCGCAATATCGTAAAGCGCAACACTCGACACGGTCTTTTTACTGATATCAAAACCATCTTGGTATACTGAAATTCGCGGTGTTGCTGAAACCGCTGACACGTCATCGGTGACACCGCGAATATTGAAAGACGGTAAACTCACCGCTTGCTCTTGAATTTGAACGTTAGGAAGGAGGCGAGATAAATCGTCGAGTTCCATTATGTTGGTGCGTTCTAAAAACTCACTACCGATTACATCCATAGTTACCGGAACATCCATTACCGATTGCTCACGCATTTGGGCAGTTACGGTAACTTCTTCTATATAGTCGTACGTATCATCTGACGTGTCTGGTGCCACAACACTAGACTCTTGTGCATTTGCTGACGCAAAAGCGGTTGCAGAGAGCGCGCATAAAACTGCGCTGGCTAACAATGAGCGGGGGTACATAGTTTATTCCTTTATGTGTGCAAGCTTTGTGTTTTTGCTTTCAGCGCTTATGAGTAAGGTGTTTGATTTTTCTACGCTGGCGCTCATGAAGGTAGAGTGGATTTGAGACGTTTCGATGACACATACATGAAAGATAAAAGGCAGTTCTATGACAGTGTCTTTAACCATAAACTTTTGTAATTTATGTACATTATCATCTTGTATAGTAGTGCTATAAAAAGCATGCTAGTCTGATAATAAGAATTATTCTCAGACGATTGGGCGAGCATTTAAAGCGTGTTCACGTTTTACTAGGCTCGATAAATATTCAGTGAAACCATTAACCATGTTGAAGGAGAAAACAATGAAAAAAGCGATAATGCTACTAACCGCGGTTGGCGCGGCCACACTGCTAAGCGCATGTAGTGCAGAGCACGGTACAACTATGTGCACAACGGCACCACAGGCAGATTGGCAAAACCAAGAAACCTTTCAAGCACAACTTGTTGCGCAAGGCTACAAAATCAATGAGTTCAAAGTGACCGACGGAAACTGCTACGAAATCTATGGCTTCAACAAAGATGAAAACAAGGTAGAAATTTATTTCAACCCTGTAGATGGCAGCATCGTTAAAGAAGAAAGCCACTAACCTTAAAATCAAATACGTTGTAAGGTTTATATAAAAGCGCCACAATTATTATTGCGGCGCTTTTTTGTTTTCGACGCCGTGTATCCAAGCGAAGGCAAATGGTATGACAGAGCGCACAACACCACCTGTAAATAGCTACCCTAGAAATAACAATCATAGCAATAACCTACAAGACATTAGTATTTGGGATGGTGTGGTAAGGCTATGTCACTGGGGCTTGGTTATCTGCTTTATCACGAATTACTTTATTGTTGAGCCAGGACGCCTGTATCACGAAATTGCAGGTTACAGCGCCGTGTCTTTTATCGTCGTGCGCATCATTTGGGGATTCACACGCCCATCAGTAGAAAGTACTTATCAGGACAGGCATGCTTCTCATGATATTTCTCATGACTGTCACAGCACTCTTTATGACAGGCATAGCAGTGGTCACAATACTCTTTATGACAGGCATAGCAATAAGGCTACTTCTTATGACAGGCATAGCAATAAGGCTTCTTATTATGACTGTCATAATAACAGTAACGATAAGAACCAAAGCGTTTATCAAGACTCCACTTTTTGTGACAGGCATAGCAGTGATGCTTTTTATGACAGGCATAGCAGTGATGTTTATGACAGGCATAACAGTAATAGTGATAATGAAGGGGTCTGCGAGTCTAACTACGCAAGCTTCCGCACTGTTAACTTAAGTAGCCAAGCCTTTAAAGAACATCTACAGCACTTAAAACTTCGTAATGTGCCTGTCCAAACAGGACACAACCCCTTTGGTTGGCTCATGATATTTGCGGTTATAGGTTTATTTTTTGGCCTAGGTATTACCGGGTTTCTGATGGAGGAAGTTGACGCCCTATTTGGCAATAGCACGTTGGAATGGGTGCACAGCATATTTGCTGATGTGTTATATGCGTGTGTATTAGTACACATTGCAGCAGTATTTTTTGTGCAGTACAGAGGGCGCGTACAGTTGCTGCGCCCTATGATAACGGGCTTACGACGAAACTTGCCGCGAGATGATAAGCCTTAGGGCGTGATCTTTGCTGAGCATTTTCGCAACGGTCTTTGTGATGTTTAGACAAGGCAAATGATTGAAGGTCTAGTGGACTAAATCAAAACCATGTAACGGGATAAAAAAATCGCAAAGGCGCTACCCGAGAGGGGCTAAATTCCTATAGTAAGGGTTAACGCGCCCTAGCTATCCATAGGCCGTTTTGCAGCGCGAACAGCTTTGGGGTGCATTAACATTTCTAGTTCATCAAGGTAAGATGCTATCTTTTTGTGCTGTGCTTTATCGTTAGTAATGGCGTTATGCAGCCAGTGGTAGGCATCTTCGTAATCATATGGACTACCGTAGCCGGCGAGGAACAGCTCTACTAACTGAATTTGAGCCTTTAAATTCTTAAGTGCTGATGCTTCTCGCAAATAAACTACGGCGCGTGCTTTATCTTCTTGTACTAGTATTCCGTTTGCGTAATATCGGCCTAGCTGCTCTAGCGCTGCGGGCAACCCCTGATTCGCCGCATTTTCTATATAGCCAATACCTCGTGCAGGCTCCTCATCAACGCACACTCCCCACGCCAGCATGTCACCCCAAAGAAATTGGTAAGCTGGTACTTTTAGCACTTCAGCTCGCGCTTCAATATCTTGAACAAGCTGACAGCGATCGGCCAGCACTTTATCTAAATGCGTGTTCGCATTTATCATTTCAATAAGCGCATCTTGGCTGTAAAGCTGAACGGCACGTATTTCTTCGATGGTCTCACCTTCCAATGCATGAACTCGCACAGAAAAATTAAGCAGTAAAAAAGTGATCGCGATAGTGATTAGAGAATATGGTTTCATAATTACGAGTTCTAACAAAAGATAAAGCAAGCGTAGTTAAGTTATCGTCCAAGTATAGAATATCTTAACTACATTGCTCACTTCTTTGAAATCACCATACTTTCCTGGCAGCCTAGTTTAATGGCCGCCTTTGGTGGAACATAAAGCAGACTGAATATGACGGGCGTGATCGGCGAGATCAATACCTAAATCGGTAAGATAACCTCCATCAGGCAAAGTAATAAGTCCTTTTGAGTATAATCGAGAGGCGGCGTTAACCATGGTTTGACTTGCGTCGTGGTGAATTTTTAAACCTTGTAGCAGGCTATTGTCGGGAAATTTGAGTAATAGATTTAACTCGTCGAGCATGTCCTGATCGAATGTTGTCATACAACCACCTTAGGCAAAGGATTGAAAGTTATAGCGCTTATGTTTCTCTATTAGTTATAGCGCCATTTCCTATATCACACACAATTAATCGCACTGTCCAGATCATTTTCTCGAAAATTAGCCACTATTGAACCTTTAATCTGGATTTCACACCGCGAACTGATCGGACTTTACCGCTAAATAGTATACTCTTGCCATAACATGAGTTCGTGGATGTGCAGCCCCAATGAAGTATAAAGATTTACGCGACTTTATTCGCCAACTAGAAAGCAAAGGCGAATTGGTTCGCATTAGCCAGCCGATTGATACCGACCTTGAAATGACTGAAATTGCCGATCGCACCCTACGTGCCGGCGGTCCTGCGCTTCTTTTTGAGAACCCAAAAAATCATTCTATGCCTGTCTTGGCAAACTTGTTTGGTACACCTCAGCGCGTTGCTATGGGTATGGGTCAAGACTCTGTAGAAGCGTTAAGAGAAGTGGGTAAGCTTCTGGCCTATTTGAAAGAGCCTGAGCCACCAAAAGGATTGAAAGATCTGTGGTCAAAACTTCCCGTATTTAAGCAAGTGCTTAACATGCCTGCCAAGGTGGTTAGAAAAGCGCCCTGTCAGGAAGTGGTGTTAACAGGCGATGATGTAGACTTATCAAAAATTCCCGTTCAGCGCTGCTGGCCCGGCGATGCGGCTCCATTGGTAACATGGGGGCTCAGCGTAACCCGTGGGCCGCACAAGAAACGTCAGAACCTGGGCATATATCGCCAACAAGTTATTGCTAAGAATAAACTCATCATGCGTTGGTTATCTCATCGCGGCGGTGCGCTAGATTTTCGTGAGTGGTGCCAAACCCACCCCGGCGAACCTTATCCAGTGTCTGTAGCATTAGGTGCAGACCCTGCCACTATTTTAGGTGCAGTTACGCCAGTGCCCGACACGCTATCTGAATATGCGTTTGCCGGATTGTTACGGGGTGACAAAACGGAAGTGGTTTCTTCCATCAGTAACGACCTACAGGTACCCGCAACCGCTGAAATAGTGCTTGAGGGCTATATTGCGCAGGATGAAACTGCTCCAGAAGGACCTTATGGCGATCACACTGGCTACTATAACGAAGTAGACGAGTTCCCTGTGTTCACTGTAACGCATATAACCCACAGAAAAGACCCTATTTATCACTCTACCTACACCGGCCGTCCGCCAGACGAACCCGCCATTTTAGGCGTTGCGTTAAATGAGGTGTTTGTCCCTATTTTGCAAAAGCAATTTCCAGAGATTGTAGATTTTTATCTGCCGCCTGAAGGATGCTCCTATCGAATGGCAGTGGTTACCATGAAAAAGCAGTATCCAGGGCATGCGAAGCGGGTGATGATGGGCGTTTGGTCGTTCTTACGGCAGTTTATGTACACCAAATTTGTTATTGTGTGTGACGATGACGTGAATGCGCGAGATTGGAACGATGTGATTTGGGCTATTACTACGCGTATGGATCCGGCTCGTGATACGGTATTAATAGAGAATACCCCTATCGACTATCTCGATTTTGCATCTCCAGTATCAGGCTTGGGCTCTAAAATGGGAATGGATGCGACCAATAAGATGTTTGGTGAAACCGACCGTGAGTGGGGCGAGCCCATCGTTATGGATGAAGATGTTAAAAAGCGTGTTGATGATATTTGGGATGAACTTGGTATTATGAAATAATCAGGCTCAAGAGCAAAGGCAACACGCTAAACCAAAAGGTAAGAAGAGAATACATGCCACAGATTAATTGCAAGGTTGCAAGCATTACGCCTTTAACCGATGTAGTACAAAAAGTTGAGCTAACGTTACCAGAAGCAGTAGCGTTTAAAGCAGGTCAGTACGCCATGGTAGTGATGGGCGAAAAAGATATGCGCCCGTTTTCTATCGCTAACCCGGCCTACGACAATAATAGAGTAGAACTTCATATTGGCGCAGAGCCAGGTAACAGCTACGCTGGTGAAGTGTTAGCACGCATGCAGCAAGATGGAGAGATAACGCTCAGTCTCGGCCATGGCGATGCATTCTTGCAAAGCAATGGTTCACCCATGGTGCTTATTGCTGGCGGCACAGGATTTTCCTACACCTACTCTATTTTAAAAGAGCACCTACAAAGCGGCGATAATACACCATTAACCCTGTATTGGGGTGGTAAGCACGCAAACGACCTGTACTTGGCCGATGAGCTTAGCGCCCTAGCTGATGCTAACGACCATTTTACCTTTGTACCTGTAGTTGAGTTTGCTTCTGACGACTGGACGGGAAGAACGGGTTGGGTACACCATGCAGCAATGGCTGATCATGCCGACTTCGGCGAGGTTCAGGTATATGTTGCAGGCCGCTTTGAAATGGCCAAGGTCGTTCGCGATGACTTCACCCAACGTGGATTAAAGAAAGAGAACTTATTTGGCGATGCATTCGCCTTTATTTAAGACCTGCTACTTCTTTTAGTGTTTTGAAAGCCGACTGATTACTGTCGGCTTTTTTTTGGTTCCTTCAAATTCGATAACTAACTGCTGTACACGTTTACTCCAATTGTTCCTTTCTAACGTATCCGCTATGGTTGAGTAACTCTGCCATCCTATGTTCAGGTAAAAAGCCCCTTTGGAGAAAAGAATGATAAAAAATATTCCTACAACTTTAAAAAGCGTGGGTCTGTCTGCGCTTTCTTTAGCACTTCCTATGGCAATTGTGAGTGCCACTACAATTGGTAATGCTCATGCTGCAGACACCAAACAAAAAGCAGCACTGTATGATATTGCCGCGTCTATTTCACCAGAGAGAATAGAAGACGACATCACTACACTGGTGAATTTTGGCACCCGCCATACCCTATCTGAGACTGAGTCTGATACCAGAGGTATCGGCGCAGCAAGGCGCTGGATTAAGTCTGAGTTTGAAGAAATTTCTGCCCAGTGCGGCGGCTGCTTAGAAGTATACTTTCAGTCTGAAACCATAAGCGGTGAAAAGCGTATTCCTAACCCTACTGAAGTAGTCAGTGTTATCGCGGTTCAGCGCGGCGCCACCGATCCAGGCCGCTATGTGATCATGTCTGGCGACATTGATTCTCGCGTGTCCGATGTCATGGATTTCACGTCTGATTCACCTGGCGCAAACGATAATGCATCGGGTGTAGCCGGCACGCTGGAAGCCGCTCGAGTGCTGTCTCAATACGAGTTTAACGGCACCATTGTCTATGCCGCGCTGGCAGGTGAAGAACAAGGCCTTTTTGGCGGCCGTATTATGGCTAACCAAGCTAAGAAGGACGGCTGGCGCATAAAAGCGGTACTTAACAACGATATGATTGGCAATATTGAAGGGGTAAATGGGGTTATCAATAACACCACAGCCCGAATTTTTGCTGAAGGTACACGAGTTACTGAAACCGAAGCAGAAGCAAGACGCCGCCGTTTTACCGGTGGTGAAGTAGATTCGCCAAGCCGTAACTTAGCTCGTTACATAGACAAGGTGGCCGACCAGTATATTGAAAATCTCGATACCATGGTGGTATACCGTTTAGACAGGTTCGGTCGAGGCGGTCATCACCGCCCGTTTAACGACCTAGGCTATCCGGGCATCCGCATTATGGAAACTAACGAAAACTACACCCGTCAGCATCAAGATTTACGTGAAGAAGATGGCATTAAATACGGTGATACCCTCGATGGCGTAAACTTCGAGTATGCAGCCAAATTAACAGGCTTAAACGCCGTAACCTTGGCTTCTATGGCATGGGCACCTAATCCACCTGCAAACGTTTCGATAAAAGGTGCGGTTCAACCTTCAACAACACTAATGTGGGATGCGTTAGACCAAGCACAAAACCCTCAGCTGAAAGGATATAAAGTGTATTGGCGTCATACTGACGCGCCGCAGTGGGAATTCAGTAAATTTGTTGGTGATGTTACTGAGGCCACACTTGAGAACGTAGTGATTGATAATTACTTCTTTGGCGTTGCCAGTGTAAACAATGATGGCGTTGAAAGCGTGGTCGTTTACCCAGGCCCAGCGGGCAGTTTTGGTGAGTAAACTGCTCGTATAACCCAGTGACTAAACTGGTCAAATAGCAACACGAGTAATATAACAAAGCGCTGCGACTGTAATGAGGAGGCTTCAAATACACCTGTATTTAAACCCCTCTTCACCAATGTGCAGCGCTTTTTTTAAACTTTTAAGTCAGCTTTTAAGTTAGCTTTAAAAAAGCCTTTAAAACCGCCGCTTCGTGTATGCAGTGTTAATTGTCGTTAATATGGCCGTGGTGGATTAAACTTTATATCTACCCTAGAGTGTATAAATATGCACAAGCCGCATTATATTAGTTAAAGGGGAAAAATAACTTGCTCACAAAGCGTGTTAGTCGTTTTACGTTTACCACCATACTTGCATGCATCTTTTGCATGTCGGCCCTCTCTCACGCAAATGCCCAATTAGCTGAACAATCAGATAAAAAGCTAAATACAGTCACTCTTGCCGCAGCACCTTTCGAGACTTACGTTAATGACGACGGAGAGCCTGCGAGAATTAATGACCTAGTATCTATTGCGCTAGCGCAAAGCGGCACCGATGCTAATTTGAAAGTTATGCGGCAAGCTTTTCTGGGAAGTGCTGTTCGAGCAGGAAGGGTAGACGGTGAATATGCTTTTATAGATATGGGCCAGCAAAAAGAAGGCGTAATAACATCGAACGTATTTTTACCCGTATACCTTTATGCCGCCAGTAAAGATGCCGACGTAGAGCAAATCAAAATTTTTCAGCATTTAAAAAACAACCGCGTGGCAATAGAAAACCGATTTGCCAACACCCCGAACTTCAGATTGATTAAAGACATTAAATGGTCGCGCAACCCGTCTACCTTTGACGCGTTTCGCCAACTTGCTGACGATAGAGCGCCCTATTTAATTACATCTGAATTGCTTATAAGAGAGTTTAATACCTTACTTGCAAACGATAGTGAAGAGACTCTGCACTATTCTGCAAAGCCTTTGATGAAAAGTGGGTTTCAGCTAGCGATACGCGACGACGTGCCTGATGCGCAGGCGATGATTAACAACTTCAACAATGCTGTAGCTACTATGCAACAAAACGGGCAGTATAATAAGCTCCTTCAAATAGGCTGGTTACGTAAAGACATAAACCAAGACGGCATTGCAGATTACATTGGACATTCTGATATTACACGCGCTTCTAGCTTACTAAAAACCGCCTATAATCTAGATTCAACACCGGTTTCTGACGATAGTGTATTTGTGATAGACGGCACCATTTTCACCTCTAAAGCCGAAGCATTGAATGCGTTACCGAATATTAGAGAAAACAGTATTAAAGTAAAAAAGAGCAATCTAATGAACACACGAGCTTCCTTACTTGATGCGACTACTTACGAGACGCTTTTAAGGCGCTGGTAGGTTTTTACATTTCGTTTTTTTCTTTCTAGATTTGTTGGTCGCTTTAGGAAGTGCCGTCTTAATGTTTTTTTTGGAGCGCTGCAACGGTATTGACCGCAGCTCTCTTTTACGGCTATCAAGCATGGCTATCTCTTACCGCTATCAATTGCGACAGGCACTTATTAGCAATACTTAAATAAAAGCGTCGCTAATAATACAAAACAGGCGTTAAGGGATATGCTCCCCCTTAACGCCTGCACCCTTTTTGCCTGCAATAGGGCTTTCCCTACATATACATTTCTAAAATAGTAAGAAGCTCTTCGCCGTCGACAGGCTTAGACACGTAGTTATTAAAGCCCGCTTTCAGCGCTTTTACGCGATCCGAGGTATACGCATACGCCGTCAGCGCCACTGCATTAAGAGACGATATTTGCGAAAACTCACTAGAGCGAATTTTCAGTACCAGCCCTAGCCCGTCTAGTTCTGGCATACCAATGTCAGATAACACAAGGTCAAACGCCTCCGGCATTTCGTTAATCTCTTTCCACGCCAGCAAACCGTTTTTCACCACATTGACCCGCGCTCCGTTAGACTCTAAAAAGAGTTTGATAAAGTCTCTGGCATCTTTTTCATCTTCGGCAACTAAAATCCGCAAACCGTTTAGTCGAAGGGATGGGGACAAGTCGCTTATTTCAGTGTTTCTCACCTCAATAATCTCATCGAATACATTTAGCGGTGCTATGGGTAGCGAGACAAAAAAGGTAGTGCCAGTATCAAGGCCATCACTTTCTGCGTAAATTTCACCGCCGTGCATTTCAACAAGGCTCTTCACAATAGAAAGACCTAACCCAAGCCCATTCTTGTTATGCTCGTTTTTGCCCTGATAGAAGCGTTCAAATACATGCGATATTTGCTCACGGGTCATTCCCTTTCCATTGTCTTTCACTTTGAAAAGGTAGTTTGAATGCTCCCGTCTGCCTTTAATATGAACCGTCCCGCCTTTTGAGGTAAATTTAAGGGCATTACTCAATAGGTTATTAATAACCTGTTTAATCCGTAAATTGTCACCCAATATTTGCGTATGCTCGTCCTCACAATTAATCGATAGCTGGATATTCTTGCCTGCAAATCCGGCTTCAAACGATTTAGCCACCTCCGAGATTGAGTGAGTTATCTTTAACGAGTGGGTAGATAGCTTCATTGTGCCCGATATTATTCGCGACAAGTCGAGAATATCGTTAATCAATGCCGCTTGCGTAGACGCTGCGCGCTTGATAACTCCTAAAGCGTCTTTCATCCTATCGACGTTATCCACGTCCATCAGCGCCAGATCGGTCCAGCCCACAATCGAATTAAGTGGCGAACGTAACTCGTGAGAAATACTGGCTAAAAACTGGTCCTTTGCCTTATCAAGCTCTTCAAGTTTGTTAATTTGCTTATCAAGAGACGATTTTAAACTCAGCGCGTAAGGAATAAATAAGTGGTCGAAGCCTTCAATAATTAACTTATCGTCTTCGGTCCAATCCACCGATTCATCTGCTACACTTTGCAAGTAAAGCTCGAAAGAGTTGCGAGGCGTTAATGATTTAAGCTTGTCCTGTTTAGCGGCATCACGACCAGCCCAACGAATAGTTTTATCCCGCTGCTCTCTGAACCACACCGTATAATAGCCAAGCTTTGCAGACACACACGATATGTACATACCACGAATACTGTTGAGGTTGCACGAGTCTGTCACCTGCTCCGCTAGCCTATTTAACGTAACGGACTGCTCAGAGTTTGGCGTAGCAAATTTTTCTAGCAGTTTCATTACTGTCGATTCTGAGGGCGTTTTACCCACAAAATAATTACTCGATGGTGTTATCACCGCCATGCCGCACGAATCCGCAACCTGCAGTAGTTCTTTTTCTTTCTCTCTTATCGCATCGAGGGGGTTTGAATAAGACGTCAGCTGGTGAACGATGTTATTCAATGAACGCTGACGATTCTGGAAACGTTCCTTTTTTTCATGAAGCGTCTTTGTATGTAGTTGCCATGCATAAAGGTGCCCGAGTGATTCACACACCAGACGTTTCTTCTGATCGACATAGATAGGCTGCTTGCTATGACAGGCTATTAGGCCCCATAGCTTGCCTTCAAACACCAGAGAGACAGAAAACGATGAACGCACTCCCATATTTTTAAGATAGGTAATATGAGTAGGAGAAACCGAGCGTACCATAGACATAGAAAGGTCGAGAGGCGGACGCTCAGACTCTTCAATACGAGGCAATAATGGAACTGCTGTTTCTTTAACATCGAACACGCAGCGCACGCGATTTAATAAATAGAGCTCTCTAGCCTGCTGCGGGATATCCGTCGCTGGAAATTTAAGGCCCTTAAACGACTTATTCTCAGATTCAGTAGCCTCACCAATGACTTCACCGCAATAGTCATCGTCGAATTGATAAACCATAACGGCATCAAAACCCACATAGTCTTGAAAATATCGCGCTATGCTATCTGCCACATCTCCTAAGGAGTCGCGGTCATCTACATCGGGCAATAACGCGCGTAAGTCCATATCCATGGGTACCCACTTCTGCGCTGCTTCATAGCTTAACTGTGGAGTGGGTTCTAATTCAATAACCAATAAGCCGTTAGATTCATACGCAACCCCACTGCCTTCTTTTTCCCAGTCTTCTAGCCAGAGCGCGTTTTCTGCAAAATTCCACTGATAAGCGTGACGTACTTTGCCACCTTTAACCGCCTCAAAGATGGTTTTAAAGGTATGAGCTTCTGGGTTAGGAATAGTAAAAAGCTCAGTAATAAGCGTTTTACCTGGCACAATGTCTACTTTGAAAAGTTCGCGAATGTTACTGCTTACAACTTGAATGGTTTTATCTGCCGGATTAAGGGCTATCACGTAACCGAAACTTTGAACACTTTCGATAAGGTGAATGGGTTCGTCTGCACAATTCTCGTTTAATTGTGGCGAAGCTTGACTCATAGTGGAAACCTTTTTCTGATACGCCACTATCTAGCAAGAGATGGGGCGTCATTCAGGCGCAACATCATGAAAGCCCCTGAAAATAACTAATTGGACATGGTAAAGGTTCTAGCGTTAATAATCACTTTTTTGCTCATTTTTTAATAAAAAATACCGCAGAAGTACTAAAAACGTGGATGAACTGACTTTTCACCAAGACAGCAAGTTATGTCTTAGCCTGCTTTAGGAACAAGCAAGCAGTCACGCTTAAAAGGCATAAGCCGGTAGTAATAAGAACAAAAGTATGCGCAGGTAACATTAATAACGTGCTGCCTAAATAAGCGACTAAGTAAGCGCCTGTGGCAGCGCCGGTTAAGTGAAAAAAGCCTACTAATGCTGCCAAAAAGCCAGCTGATTTTACTGAAAAGCTCAGCATAATGGTGACGCTGCACGGCATAGCAATACCAATAAAAAAGAAAGTGACATAGCTATAGGCGAGCACCATAACTAATCCGTTAAGATTTAGAAGAAATGTCAGCGCACTAATGAGTACCGATAGACTCAGTATGGCAACACTCGAAAGCTTAAACTTTAGTAAGCTAGACAACTTAGAAAGCCGAATATTGAGTATGCTGCCTGCAACAAAAGCAAGGGTTGCGAACAGTGAATAAATAGAAAATAACGTTTTGCTCAGCCCATGCTGCTCCATAATCATCGATGGTGCAATAGTGATGAAGCAAAACACAATGCCATAGAGTAATCCGCTTGCTACGCCCATCAAAATAATCGGCGCGCTACTCTTTTTAATCAACCGGAAGGTTTCACCTAAAACGTTAGGTGAAACCGCCAGACTGTGACGGGAAATAGTCTCAGAAGCTATTAAAAGAAGCAGTAAGGCTGCTACCCCTACCGCTAAAACGAAATAGAAGATAGCAAAAATCCCTAATTGCTCTCCAATTACAGTACCTAATAGCGGAGCAATCGCAGGCGCAATGGCAAATGCCATATTGGTAATGGAGAGTGAAATACTCAACTCTCTTTCATTAAATAATTGCCTCGATAAGCCCCGTGACACTGACACTCCAACGCCTCCGCCAAGCCCCTGCACTATTCTACCGAGAAGAAAGGCGCTATCTGAATCAGCCAGTGCAACCAAAAGCGTGCCGCCCATAAATACTAAAATGCCACATAGCAAAAAATGCAGCTTATTTATGTAATCGCAAAGAATACCTGATAACAACTGTGAAACTGAAAACGCCATAAGAAAGACGGCTACACTCTTTTCGATAAGCTTTACGCTGCTGTTGTAAACATGGGCGAGATCATGAAAGAAGGGGGTATAAATACTGGTAGACACTTGGCCTAGTACCGACAGCAACGTGAATGTACCTATTACCAAGTAAAAGTTGTACCGGGAAAAAGTCGATGCCATGTAAAGATACCGAAAAGCGCTAAAATATCCTAAACAGTAGCTTACCTTTCTCGTATTACAGTTTAACTATCAATCCTGTCTTGTATGCTTGCGCCCTTGTGTGAAGCGAAGCGGCATATTTATGAAACCATATTAATGTCGAAAAAGATTGATCTGCATCAAATAGAATATTAAACTTTCAGTAATTTCTGAAACTTCAATAGGCGCACAAAATGAAGATGACACCTTTGATCACATCAGCAGTAATGCACTTTGGTGAAATGGGAAGTCGGTGGGGCTTTAACAGAACAGTAGGACAGATTTTGGCCCTTATTGTGTTAAACGAAGAACCGATTTCAGCACAGGAAATTGCTGATGCGCTGAATATCTCCCGCGGAAATACCAGCATGGGGTTGAAGGAACTTCAGTCGTGGAGACTCGTCAAACAGCATTTAGTACCTGGTGAACGCAAAGAGTTTTTTATTCCTGCAGGCGATATTTGGACCTTGGCTAATCGCGTGTTTGAAGAGAGAAGAAAACGGGAAATAGACCCAACACTAAGCCTGCTACGAGACTTACTGCTCGATGAGCCTGCAAACGGCACAGAAGCCGGAGCGCAAAATAAGCTGAGTGAAATACACGATTTATTGGAATCAATTACGGCATGGTCTGAAGAACTACAAAACCTTGGGCCTGAAAAACTTAATACGCTGATGAAACTCGGTTCTGGCGTAGGCCGTATGCTTGACCTTAAGGATAAGATTTTACCGGGTAAAAATAGCGTTAATTAAGGAGACGTTCTGTGGATGCATTCTTGTTGTCTCGATTACAGTTTGCTTTAAATATCAGTTTTCACATTCTATTTCCCACCATTACCATGGCGATGGGGTGGTTTCTTTTCTACTTTAAAATGCGCTCAAATACATCTGGTCACCCTGTATGGATGCGTATGTACCGTTTCTGGGTGCGGGTTTTCGCGCTAAGCTTCGCCCTAGGTGTGGTGAGCGGTGTAACCATGTCTTTCCAGTTTGGCACAAACTGGCCTGGCTTTATGGAAAAAGTAGGCAATGTCGCAGGCCCTTTACTGGGGTATGAAGTACTCACCGCCTTTTTCTTAGAAGCCACGTTCTTAGGTATTATGCTATTTGGTATTCGCAGAGTTCCTAATTGGCTGCATACCACTTCCACACTTATTGTCGCCCTTGGCACCACAACGTCTGCGTTTTGGATCTTGGCGCTGAATAGTTGGATGCAGACCCCACAAGGGTTTGAAGTAGTTGACGGTGTGGTTTACGCCACCAATTGGAAGGAAATAATATTCAATCCGTCGTTCCCCTATCGCTTTGTGCATATGATGTTGGCATCGGGATTAACGGCAAGCTTCTTAATCGCCGGTCTATCCGCCTACAGAATGCTAAAAGGCGACGATAAACTTGCGCCTAAACTTGCCCTGAAAACGGCTACATACACAGCAGCCGTGCTAATACCGCTACAGATTTTTGCGGGCGACATGCATGGGCTTAACACCCTTGAGCATCAGCCGCAGAAAGTAGCCGCCATGGAAGGACTGTGGGAAACCACTGAGGGCGCGCCGCTACTGTTGTTTGCTATACCGGATGAGGAAGGCAGAGAAAACCATTTCGAAATTCCCATTCCCTATGCAGCCAGTTTAATTCTTACCCACGAATTAAAAGGCGAAATAAAAGGCCTTAATGAGTTTGAGGGGGAGCATCCTCCAGTAGCGCCCGTATTTTATGGCTTTCGGGTAATGGTAGGCATGGGCATGTTAATGCTTGCAGTATCCTGGCTAGGCAGTATTTACTTAATGCGTAACCGTTCATTTCCCGTGTGGTTAAAGCGTACTTTTGCCGGTATGGCATTTAGCGGTTGGGTAGCAACCCTTGCAGGCTGGTATGTTACAGAGATAGGCAGACAGCCTTATCTCGTTAGCGGCGTACTAAAAACCACAGACGCAGTAACGCAACTACCTCCCAGCAATATCGCGATATCGTTCACTCTGTACGCCGTCATTTATAGCGGGCTACTCATCGCCTATATTGGCACCCTAATGCTGATGTGTCGCCGAGCGGTTGAGATTGAAGAAATCACCACCGAGGAGCGAGAGATCGCAAAAGCGAAAATGAGCGCCAACAATAACCCTGTCACGGTGTAAGGAGTTACTATGTTTGAACATGTTTCACCTGAAATGCTCGGCAATATCTATGTGGGTTTATTGGGCTTGTCGGTTTTACTTTATGCCATATTAGACGGCTACGACTTGGGTGTGGGCGTGCTTATACCGCCTCGCACCGAAGCCTTTAGAGACGATATGATAGCCTCTATTGGCCCATACTGGGATGCCAATGAAACCTGGTTAGTACTTGCCGTAGGCCTGTTGCTTATTGCCTTTCCTGAGGCGCACAGCGAAGTACTGCAAACCTTATATCTGCCAGCAACTTTTATGCTGTTAGGGCTTATTTTACGGGGCGTTGCCTTCGACTTTCGCGCAAAGGTAGTGCAAGTGAATAAACGTAAGTGGGACTTGGTATTCAAGTATGGCTCTTTGCTTACCACGCTTGCCCAAGGCTATATGCTTGGTATTTATGTTACCGGACTTCGCACAGACTTGTGGGCACAAGTGTTCGCCGTATTAGCAGCACTTGGCGTCACTGCAGCATATGCATTTATTGGCTCGTGCTGGCTTATCTTAAAGTCGGAAGGTGAGTTACAGCAAAAGGCCTATTACTGGGCAAAACGAGGGTTAGGGATATTAGCGCTGGGTATTGTGTCGGTGAGTATTGCCAATCTATCTCTACATGAAGAGGTGCGCAACTTATGGCTTTCGGCACCGTGGGGAGTTATGCTATTTGCCATTCCGGTTACCTGCTTTGCGCTATTAACACTGTGTGGGGTGCTGCTTAAAAAGCTTCCCCATAGTGATGGTAAAGGAGAATGGCTACCGTTCTTCATCGCATTGTTAGTCTTTCTACTGTGCTTTACCGCGTTTGCCATTAGTTATTACCCGTTCATTATTCCCGGGCAAATGATGATATCTGACGCACTAAGTGATGCCAGCTCACTGAGGTTTTTATTAGTTGGCGTGGTGGTTGTAGTACCTGTTATCTTGGCTTACACCGTGATGGTTTACAAAATTTTCTCAGGGAAGTCAGAGAAACTGTCTTACTATTAACTAGAGCGTGTGCTGACACAATTAGGCGTTAAAGAGAAGTGAAGCGGAGCGAGCTTACAAGCTTCAACGTCATCAAAGCAAACCAAGGGGTCTATTCGATAGGCCCCTTTGCGTTTTTGTTATATATGTTTTTGTTTATATACCTAAGCGCTAAGCGCCTGATAGAATTTGCCCTGATAGAATGTGCCTTGGCAGTATATGTTTTTGGCGCTGTACGTTTTTTGCCTAAAATGCCTGTTGCGTGAAAGGGCTTCATCACACTACAAATGTGTAAGAGGAACCGCAGTAGTATATTTAATTTGCTCCATGGCAAAACTTGAGGTGACGTCTGAAAAGGCGATACCGCTTACCAGCCGCTTATAAAAGTGGTCGAAACAGGCCATGTCGGTCACCAGCACTTTTAACAAATAGTCATATTCCCCCGACATTCGATAGCACTCCACCACTTCATCAAAAGAAGATGCATGCTGCGAGAAGGTCGACAACCACTTTTTATCGTGATTACCCGCTTTAACTTGCACAAACACGGTCATGGTAAGGCCCAGTGTTTGTGCCTGCAGTAACGCTACTCGTCGAGAGATAATACCGTTTGCTTCTAACTTTTGTATTCTGCGCCAGCAGGGTGTTGAGGTTAACCCCACTTGCTCAGCTATTTGTGCAACAGGCGTTTCTGAATCTTGCTGTAAAATACTCAAGATGGTGCGATCGATAGCATCAATGTTTGTGTTTTTCATACATTACATATTGTCATTTCATTGCTTCTCTATTTACGCCTTTAAAAGCACGGTTAAAAGCTCGGCTTTAACTTAAGTAGTACGCCAAGCGCAGCGTTAGGCCGTAAGCCATAAGCCATAAGCCATAAGCCATTGCAATGCTAATTACAGCCACCAAGGCTGAGCAAAATTAATATTTTCTTTAGCCAACTCGTACTGATACGGCGGCGCAAACGGCGTCCAAAAACCGTCGGCAAGACCCTTATCGAGGATGGTAAATTTACCTGATTGCTCATAGTTTTTTAGTATTTTGTAATAGGCACCAACGGGTAACTGTGGGTTAGACTGGCGAAACACGACCTTACCTCCATAGGTGTTGTACATATGCTTTTCTGCCAAATAAATCATAACTTGGCGCTTTGCAACATCGTCGCCAATGCCATCTTCACTGGCGCTACCCGCAAATTTAGTTTTAAATTTTTCTACCAACGCTGCATCAACAGCGAGGTTGTTTTGCACGAAGTAGTCGTCGAGAACCCCTTCAATAATACGTTCTGACAAATTCGTTAGGCTGGCAAGTGCCACCATGGCATTTTGTTCTTCACTGCTATTCGCTTGAGAGGCCATTTCAGCTAAAACCTCGTCATCTGGGGTAATATCTTTTGCGGTAATAGATTTATCAAAAAGCGTGGCTACTACTGTCGACGGCTCCTCATCACTCGAGTCGCTGTTTTGCGACGATTCAGATGAGGGTTCAGAGGCTGAAGGAAATGCTAATGTGGTCGCTTGCACAGATGCTAATGCAGGCACTTCGGCAGCAGTGGCCGTACCTAAAGCGACACCCAGACTCAATAAAGTGACCATCGCCGTAGTTCTTCCTACACCTCTTTTGGCTCGTCTCAGATTAGAGATTGAGAAAAGTTGCGAGCCAACCATACGAATAATCATAATGAATACCCTAAAAACCAAATGTGAAAATATAAGCAAAAATAAGGCGTTTGTCGGTTTGTTTATACTCTAGTGATAAACGGTACAGCAGAGCCCACACCAAAACCTAAAGCTCAGAGTGCATGCTGCAAACACCATCAAACTAATAGGTTTAGTAGAACACTTTACACAAGGAAATAGCAATACATAGCAAGCAATGCAGAGAGTGAATTTTCGTTAACGAGAGCGATTTCTTGGAATTGGAAAATTAGATTTTGTTTGGCGTGGCTATGAGAACAAGCACAACAAACACATTGCCGGACAAAGAGATTGTCGATGGAGGTGATGTAAAGCGGAAAGAAAAATGGCGGTCAAATTGACCGCCATTTTTGAATTTCTTAGATAGCTTGCACGTTAGCAGCTTGAAGACCTTTTTGACCTTCTTCAACTTCAAATTCTACGCGCTGACCTTCTGGAAGAGTTTTGTAACCTTCAGAAATAATTGCACGGAAATGAACGAAAACGTCCTTGCCGCCATTATCTTGAGTAAGAAAACCATAACCTTTATCAGCGTTAAACCACTTAACGGTGCCTGTAACTTTAGACATGTCGTATAGACCTCAAATATCGTAATAAATTGCGCAAAAAGCGCGTGTAACTGTGTTTCTGTTGGTCTTTAAATTGGCGGAGTATTGAGGCTTACTTACGAATGGACTAACAACAAACACAAATTACAAGGTAACTCGAGCAGTTTTTACATATAGCAACATATAGCAAATAATACAAATCTCGTCTATTTAAAGACTCTGGCAAACAGCCAGTGCCACTATAACACTCTTGGGAACAATTAACATACTAATTAATGACTTATTAACCAAATTCATAAAAAGTTCATTATTGCTTTGACGTTATTGCCGACTATTTCGCCAAGACAAGAACCAAAAAACAGTACCAATTACACTGCTAAATGCTGGGAAATACCACGAAATACCGTAAATTGGCAGAATAGCGGCAAGTAGAATAAATGTGCCACCCACCACACTTAAGTGAGTGGTCTGAGTAGTTCTTTTCTGCTCTTGAAGAAGCGCTGCAGACGCCTTTTGCTGCTGTAGCGGCATCCGTTTAATATGCTGTAAACTGTCGTAAAGTAAGTCTGGCATCTCGGGCAATTTTTCTGACCAAAATGGCAAGTTGGCTTTCACCTTCCCCATCATGGCAGAAAAACCAATCTGCTCTTTCATCCAGTTTTCTAAAAACGGCTTTGCGGTTTTCCATAAGTCTAGCTGCGGATATAACTGCCTTCCTAACCCTTCCACATACAGTAAAGTCTTCTGCAACAGCACCAGCTGAGGCTGCACCACCATGTCGAAACGGCGGGCTGTATTAAATAGCTGCAGCAGTACGTTACCGAATGAAATCTCAGCTAGCGGCTTTTGAAATATGGGTTCGCAAACCGTTCTAATGGCCATCTCAAATTCATCGATGTTGGTGTCTTGGGGTACCCAACCAGAATCGGCATGTAACTGGGCTACTTTGCGATAGTCTCGATTAAAAAAGGCAATAAAGTTTTCGGCTAAATAGCGCTTATCTTCTTTATTTAAGGTACCCACAATGCCAAAGTCGATAGCGATATATTTTGGGTTATCTGGGTGTTCGGTGGAAACAAAAATATTACCCGGGTGCATGTCTGCATGAAAAAAACTGTCGCGAAATACTTGGGTAAAAAACACCTCTACTCCACGTTCTGCTAATTTCTTTAAATTGGTGTTCTGGGCTATTAACGCATCGATATTCGAAATGGGAATACCGTAAATTCGCTCCATTACCAGCACATTGTGACGACAGTAGTCACTGTAAATTTTAGGTACATACAGGGCATCAGAACCCTCAAAGTTGGTACCCAACTGAATACCGTTTGCCGACTCACGTAGTAAATCAAGCTCATCGACAATCGTCTTGCGATACTCTACCACCACTTCAACTGGGCGCAAGCGCCTGCCATCGGGAAGCCAGCGTTGAATAATATTGGCAAAGCTGAACAACAGCTCCATGTCTGCCACTATCGTGTCGCGAATATCAGGGCGCAGTACTTTTACTACCACGTCTTCGTTATTTGCCTTTAATTTTGCTGCATGTACCTGTGCGATAGACGCTGATGCTAAGGGCTCTTCTTCAAATTCACTAAACAGTTCGCTCAGTTCGTTTAAGCCTAAAGAAGACTTGATTATCGCCTGGGCCGCTTGTGAAGGAAAAGGCGGCACTTTATCTTGTAACCGAGCAAGTTCATTGGCAATAGAAGGCGCAAGCAAGTCTCGGCGGGTAGACAGCATTTGTCCAAACTTAATGAATACAGGCCCTAAACTTTGTAGTGCAAGCGTAATTCGCTCGCCTTGGGATTTACCTTTGTGCTTGTTGCGCACCCAAAAGATACTGTGGCGCAATAACCTTGCATACCAAGGTAACCACTTTGCAGGAATTAGTTCGTCGAGGCCGTGTTCTAGCAGCACTCGATTAATTTTATACAGCCTAACAATTCGCATGCAAGTCTCTTATTTAAGTCGTTCTTCTAAATCACGTAGCCTGGCGTCTAAGCGCTCTGTGCTATCTCGCAGCGCACTGACTTCATCGCTAAAATGCATAACCGCGAGCTTATGTGCAGCCAACTTTTTTTCTTCCACTAGGGCGTTGCCAAACACATCACTCATGTTGGCAAGCATCGACATGGATTTCTCATGAAAAGCTTTTACCGTTTTCATCGACTGATGGGCAAAAACGTCATTTGTTCTAATAGCGATAAGCTCTTCTACATCTATATCGAGGTCTTTGAACAGACTGCTTACCTGCTGCGCCACGTTTAACTCGCCTTCTAGAAAGAGCGCTTGTTGCTGAATAAGGCGAGTTAACTGACTGGTTTCTTTAAGCGCTGGCAATGTATCGAGTGAGGTTTTAATGCAACAGTCTTTGGCACCTAACTGCGCCTTTACCTCTTCAAAATCACCATGCTCTATCAACACGTCAACCTTATCGGAAAATACCAGGGTAATGCCAAATGGAATAGGAGATGAAAACGCTGTCATCCGCGAACCGTCAAGGGCGTTGAGCCTCGCCTTACTGTCGCTATCCAGCGCTAGCAGTTTATTGATAGAAGACTCTAGCGTAGCCGCAAAAAGTGCAGATGCAGGCATTAAAATTTATAACCTCGGTGAAGCGCTACAATACCGCCAGTTAAGTTCTGGTAGTCGCACTGCTCAAACCCGGCTTCTTCAAACATGCCTTTCAAGGTGTCTTGGTCTGGGTGCATGCGAATACTTTCAGCTAAGTACTGGTAGCTTTCTGCATCGTTCGCGACCAATTGCCCCATCTTGGGAAGTAAGTGAAATGAATACATGTCGTAAAGCTTACTAAGCTGCTCGGATGTTGGTTTGGAAAACTCTAACACCAATAAGCGTCCGCCAGGCTTTAGCACCCGATAAATCGAATTAAGCGCGTTTTGTTTTTCCGTCACATTTCGCAAACCAAATGCCATGGTAACCACATCAAAGTGGTTGTCAGGAAATGGCAGTGCTTCTGCATCAGCTTGAACGTAGTCAATGTTACTGACAAGCCCGCGATCGCGCAGTTTATCTCGACCTACCTGAAGCATGGATAGATTAATATCAGCAAGGGTTACACGGCCCGTGGGGCCAACTAAGCGAGAAAATTTAGCAGTTAGGTCGCCAGTGCCACCCGCAATGTCGAGCACCTTATTGCCCGCGCGCACACCTGAACAATCAATGGTGAATCGCTTCCATAAACGATGAACGCCCATGGACATCAGATCGTTCATCACATCGTATTTCGCTGCAACAGAATCGAAAACGTTGGCAACTAAAGACGCCTTTTTTTCTTTCTCTACTTGCTTAAAACCGAAGTGCGTCTTTTGCTCTGTAGCTTGCTCTGCCGTTTGTTCCACATCGTTTTCTAGCACGTGCTCTTCAGAGAAAGAGTGCTTGGATGAAGAGTGCACATCACCCGCTGATGAGGTCTGATTGTCGCTCATAACGTTCCTATTGCTAACTGTATTTCACAAAGCTGAAGTGTATAGGATTGTGAAGGTAAGCTAAAGCCTTAAAGCACCCGTGAATTCGTACCCCAGCTGAATGCCACCGTAGTGCTAATCTCTTGCAAAGACCGGCCACTTTCTTTATGCCAATTGGCAAACGTATCATTCGCTGCCCTAAGACTTTTCTTCGAGGTAAGGCCCCCATCCACAATATCGTTTTTACGTAAATAGTCTTCCACGTCACGGGACAACAAGAAGGTATCAATACCTAAGGAGCGAAGTGTATAAGGCCCAGTATTTCCGCCAAGCCGTGCGCCTCGCTTTTTCAAAAAAGCCCATAGTTCGGTGATGTTTTCGGGGCCAAAAGAAGCCACAAACTTTCCAAAACTCCCGTATTCTAACGACACATCTTTAATCATGATGGCGTTATCTCTCACGGTCATTACTTTTTTATAATTTCTTACAATGCGTTTATCAGATGCTTTTTGCTCTAGCATCTCATCAGGCATCAACAATACTTTGTCGATATCGAAATTAAAAAAGACCGTTTCAAAGTCGTCCCACTTATTTTCGATAACTCGCCACACAAAACCCGACTGAAACACTTTTTTTGTCATTGCGGCCAAAAAGCGATCGTCGGGTATAGTAGTTACATCAGAAGCCGACAAGGGTGCGTGAAGCATAGCTTCAAGCACCCTTTTTCCGCCTTTTCGCTCACACGCTCGCTGGTATATAGAGTGAAACGATTCAGCCATAGCCTGTGTTATTCTTTTATCCCACTGTGACGCAGTAATGCATCCACTTTAGGCTCTCGACCTCTAAACGCGACAAATAGCTCCATTGGCGGTTTGCTTCCACCCATTTCTAAGATATTTGTTAGAAAGGCTTTTCCAGTTTCACGATTGAAAATACCGTCTTCTTCAAACTTGCTGTACGCATCGGCAGATAATACCTCGGCCCACTTGTAGCTGTAATAGCCCGCTGCATATCCACCAGCAAAAATATGACCAAATCCATTTTGGAAACGGTTGAAAGAGGGTGGTACAGATACGGCCACTTCGTCTCTTACACTATCGAGCACACCTTGCACGTCAACGGTGCTGCCCTTTTCACTGTGAAGTAAGAAGTCAAACAAGCTGAATTCTAACTGTCTGACCATCTGCATGGCAGATTGATAGTCTCTGGCTGCTAACATACGCTCTAGTAAATCTGCCGGTAGTGGCTCGCCAGTCTCATAGTGTCCAGAAATGAAGTTAAGCGCGTCCTCTTCCCAGCACCAGTTCTCTAAAAACTGACTTGGTAGCTCCACCGCATCCCACGGTACGCCATTGATACCAGATACACCCGCCACGCGCATTTTAGTTAACATATGGTGGATGCCGTGACCAAACTCATGGAAAAGCGTTACCACTTCATCGTGGGTGAATAAGGCAGGCTTATCGCCAATGGGCGCGTTAAAATTACACGTTAAGTAGGCGACAGGAAGCTGCAGTTCGCCATTGCTCATTTCGCGTCGCACGCGACATTCATCCATCCACGCACCGCCGCGCTTTTTCGCTCGCGCATACAAATCTAAATAGAAGCTTCCGCGAAGCACGTCAGCTTCATCAGTAATAGTGAAATAGCGCACATCTTCATGCCAGGTATCAACGCCAGGTTGCTCGACAATTGATAGGCCATATAGCTTGTGAACCACATCAAACAACCCGGACAGCACTTTGTCTTCAGGGAAATAAGGGCGCAGCATTTCATCTGATATTGTGTACTTTTCTTGCTTCAGCTTTTCACTGTAATAAGGCAGGTCCCAAGACGCTAGCTCAGTCACATTGTGCGTGTTGCGGGCGTACTCTTTTACTTCGTCTAACTCTCGTTCTGCCTGAGGCTTCGACTTAGCCGCTAAGTCGCGTAAGAAACCAATGACTTGCTCGGTAGAATCGGCCATTTTTGTTGCTAGCGAACGCTCGGCGTAACTCGAAAATTCGAGTAGCTCAGCTAACTCAGTACGAAGAGATAATATCTGTTTGATGATATCGGTATTGTCCCACTTGCCTGCATTCGGCCCTTGATCAGAGGCTTTCGTTGAATACGCGCGATACATTTCCTCACGCAATTCACGGTTATCGGCATACAGCATTACAGGAAGGTAAGATGGAATATCTAGTGTGAACAAATAGCCTTGAAGATCTTTTTGATGGGCAGCCTGCGCCGCCGCTTCTAAGGCAGACTCTGGCATACCCTCTAACACACTTCTATCACTAACATGCTTGGTCCACCCCATGGTGGCATCCATCACGTTATTTGAAAACGTCGAAGACAATTCACTTAGCTTTGCCTGTATTTCTGCAAAGCGCTTTTTTTGCGCATCAGGTAAAGCCACGCCAGACAGCGTAAAATCTCTAACCGCGTTTTCGACTACTTTTTGTTGTTCATCATCTAGGCTGTTGAACTCTTCTGAATTTTGTAGCGCTACATATGCATTGAACAGACCTTCATGCTGCCCTACCCAAGTGCCATATTCTGACAATAATGGTAAGCAGGCATCGTGGGCCTCTCGAAGCTCATCACTGCTAACCACACTGTTCATGTGTGACACTGGAGAAAATATTTTGCTAAGTCGGTCGTCAACTTCTTCTAGACGAAGAACTACATTTTGATAAGAATAATCTTTAGACGCGACTACATCGTCAATTTCTGCTTTGCAGGCCTCAATAGCGCGCTCAACGGCTGGTTTTATCGAATCGGCCTCAATGCCAGAAAATATAGGTAAACCGTCGACTAATTCAATTGCTGGGGTCGTCATAATATATTCACTCTTATCGTTGTATGCATAATCTTATTTATAAATAAGGTGGGGGTTTTTCATCGAAAAACAACATTCATTCTTAGCCAAGCTTCGTCTAAACAATACCGCCACACTTCGCCGTATCGTGCCATGCTTGGTTAGTGATTTGACTTAACCTGTAAGTACAACTATTTTTTAGTCGAAGATCAAAAGCTATTAACAGTAACAAAGCGCACTTTTACTGGCCTTTAAGCCGACCCAAACTGAAGTGTCACTAATGTCACAATTAAACCTTTTGTCTACTTTGTCTTCTGTGCGTATGACGCTATAATTCACAAGGATATGAAAAAGGCGAAACTATGAAGACACTTACATCGGGCGAAATAGCATCATACTGCGATGTTAATTTGCGTACCGTAATCAGATGGATAGAAAACGGTAAACTTAAAGGTTTCAAGCTTCCCGGCCGAGGGAACAATCGTGTGCTCGTTGAAGATTTCATTGAATTTTTAGAGCGTCACGACATGCCCATCCCCGACTCACTGAAGGGTGACGCAACACCGTCAATACTTATTGTCGATGATGAAATGCCCGTTGCCAAGTCTATTCAACGGGTAGCACGCAGAGCCGGATTCGACAGCTACATTGCCACCGGCGGTTTCCAAGCGGGCATAATGCTGAGTCAGCATGAGCCCAAGGTAATGACGCTCGACCTCAGTATGCCGGGTATGGATGGATACAGCGTCATCGATTTCACACGTGAGCAAAGCAAATATAAAGATTTAAAAATCGTTGTTATTTCTGCACTCGATGATATTAGCCTTGAGCGGGCTTTAGAAATAGGTGCTGATGCATCACTTCAAAAGCCATTTTCTAACCACGATCTCACCATGGTACTCGAGCAGTTTATGTCGATGTAGGACAATAGAGCAAAAGGAGCGTTTTCATGTGTAGAATACTATATGCAATGTGCACCGCTTTTATACTGATGTTACCGCATGAAATCCAAGCGAAAACCCTCACCTTTGGCGTTGTTCCTCAACAATCTGCAAAGAAAATGGCAAAGTCTTGGCAGCCCCTTTTCGAATATATCGAAAATTACGCTGGGTTTCGCATCGATTTTCAAACGGCCAAAGATATTCCGACCTTCGAAGCTAACCTTGCCAATGGGGAATATGACATTGCCTACATGAATCCGTTTCATTTTGTCGTATTTAATTCGTCGGTGGGTTACCAAGCACTCGCAAAACAAAAAGATAAACGTTTGCAGGGCATTATTGTTGTACATAAAGATAGCGGCATTCAGTCTTTATCCGAGCTAAACGGCGCCGAGCTAGTATTTCCAGCGCCGGCCGCCTTTGCAGCAAGCATAGTCACGAGCGCCAAGTTACGAAACGAAGATATTGCCTTTGTTCCTCGCTATGTAAACTCTCACGATTCCGTTTATTTGAATGTAGAAAAACAGTTTTTTATCGCTGGCGGTGGAATTTATAGAACGCTACAGTCATCTCCAGCCCAACAATCGTTAAGGGTATTGTGGGAAAGCCCTCTTTATACCCCTCACGCTATTGCTACACACCCAAGGCTGAGTGAGGATGACAGAAAATCGATAATCAATGCATTAATCTCGATTTCTAGTGATGCCAGTAGCGTCGATATATTAAAGAACTTGGGTATGAACGGCTTTGTTGAAGCCGATGATTCTCATTGGGATGATGTCCGTAAACTTGGCATATCATCGCTGTCTCGGCCTCATAGTTAAAGGACTAACTGTGCGATTATCCTTGCGAACAAAAACCATTACAGGCGTGGTATCAATAACCGCCATACTGCTTATTGTCTTGGTGGTCACTATTTTTCAATTCTTAAACGACCTGGTTGATAGCAGCGTTGAAAAATCTGCCAGCACAAGCGCGGCACTGTTTGTCTCTACCACTAAAAATGCATTTTTAAGTTACGACCTTTCCTCTCTTGATGCTGATGTTACAGAAATACTGACCAACCCTAATATTGCTTATGTAAGGGTTAAAGACAAAAACAACAGAGTGTTTGTTGAAAAAGGCGATACGAGGGCCTTGCAAAACACGTTTAACGAGGACACTTCGGCCTCACACACCGACGATGGCATTTACGACACCCGGGCTCCCATCTTGGTGAACGACACACTCTACGGCTATGTAGAAATGGGGTTAAATATTGCTTCGGTGACAGACTCGGTGTCGCGGGTGAGAAACTGGACGCTCACCCTAGCGGTGCTCGAGTTTATACTTGTTGGTTTGTTGTCTTATTTACTTGGTTCTTACTTAATGAGACAGCTTCAATCCCTCCACACTGGAGCTAACCATCTTGGCGAAGCCATTGAAAATAATCATTATCAAAATATTTTTATCGAAGTTCGCGGTAAAGACGAACTCAGTGATTTAGCGGAAGCTTTTAACCATTTAGTGGAGCGGTTAAGGGAAGAGCACGGACAGCGGCAGCGTTTTGAAGATGAGCTTAAAGAACTCAACGCCCTGCTTGAAGACAAGGTAAAGGACAGAACGGCAAAGCTTAATCAAAAGAACATGGAGCTTGAAGAGACAAACAAAAACCTAAAAGAAGCGCAGGTGCAGTTATTGCAAGCAGAGAAAATGGCTTCCGTTGGTCAATTAGCAGCCGGTGTTGCCCATGAGATTAATAACCCTATTGGCTTTGTGAGTAGCAACATATCAACGTTAAACGACTATATTGCCACCTATCAAATGTTATTCGCGCAAGTCACGGCGCTACTAAATAGCGATGATGAGGCTCAGCGATTAGCTCTCATTGCTGATATAAAGCAAAACATCATCGATAAAGATATGGCATTTATCAATGAAGATATCAGCGATTTACTCAATGACTCCACCGAGGGGCTTCATCGCGTTGCAGAAATTGTAAAAGGACTAAAACTGTTCTCTCGTGTAGATAGTGATGGCGTGCAGTTACACAACATTAACGATTGCGTACGCACCACATTGGCCATGGTTAATAACCAGCTAAAGTATGTATGTACTGTAGAAACCAAATTAGGCAACGTGCCTGCGGTGACGATGAATATTGGCAAAATTTCACAAGTAGTGACGAATTTGCTCATCAATGCAGGCCAAGCGGTAGAAAGCACAGGTGTACATGGAAGAGTCACTATCTCCACAGTCGTCGTTGACGACTTTGTAGAGTTAAGAGTGGAAGATACTGGGTGCGGTATTCCCCAAGACAATTTAGATAAGCTGTTTAATCCATTTTTCACAACTAAGCCAGAAGGGCAAGGTACCGGATTAGGGTTGTCTATTTCGTTTGGAATAGCACAGGAACATGGCGGTCGCTTAAGCGTTACAAGCGAAGAGAATGAAGGCAGCATGTTTACATTGGCATTACCCATTGTGAAAGATGAAAGCGACGAACCGGAAACCTAGCTATCTAAGGTTACCTATTGACTAACAGTCAAGGTAGTAATATTTGGTTAAGGTATTGAGTAATTGTCAGTACTTTAAGAAAGACTCGACGTAGGCAGTGCAATGCTTACATAGTGAGAGACAGCGTTTTAACAGGATTACGTTTTTTATGACAGCACCTACCCCAGAAAAGCCGGTGACATACACTGTCTTATTTGTCGATGACGAGCCCAATATATTGCGCGCGATAAAACGTGCTCTGTTTACAATGGATATTAATTTGCTGCTCGCTGACGGCGGCTCAAAAGCCTTAGAGCTGATGGAGAAGCAGACAGTCCATGTGGTAATTTCGGATATGAAAATGCCGCAAATGTCTGGGGCTGAACTGTTAGAGCAAGTTGCTAAAAACTATCCTGACACCTTTAGAGTGGTTCTCACCGGCTATGCCGATATCGAGTCTACAATCAAAGCCGTAAACCAAGGTAAAATTCATCGCTATTTGCAAAAGCCATGGGAAAACCAAGAGCTCATTTCAGTCATCAATGAAGGGCTAGAACGAGTTAAGCTTAAAGAGGAAAATACGCGGCTGCAAAAGCTGACCCGTCTTCAGAACAAAAAGCTCAAAGATGTGAATACCTCTCTTGAAAGTGTGGTTCAAAAAAGAACCCGTCAGATAAAGTTTGCGCTTAATAAGATTGAGAAGCACAACCAGGCCATGGAGCAAGTGCTCTTTAACGTAATCAGTATCAACCCCCACATCAACGGTAAGTTTGCTATTGAAGTGAGCGAACTTGCTGCAAAAATTGCCCGTATTGCACAGCTAGAGAAATGTGATATCAAACAGGTAAAGTATGCAGGGCTTATTTGTGAAATTGGCCAATTGGGTTTATTGGTAGAAGATTTCGCAGAGCCGTTTGCCAAGCTAAAATATCAACAGCAACAGAACTACTTATCGCAAACCAAACAAGCTGCGCTTATTCTCGCTCCAGCAGAAGAGCTTCAGCCCATATCTGATATCATCGAGTTTCAGTTTGAGCACTACAATGGCTCAGGTCTTTACAATAAGGTAGCCAAGGAAATTCCTGTGGGCGCAAGAATATTGGCGATTGCAAGGGACTACTGGCGTTTGGTAACTGGCCGAATGAGCGGTGTAGAAATGCAGCCTAGAGACGCCAAAGTAGAAATGAAAAAGCACAGAAACACCCGCTATGACGGTGAGTTTCTTGATTTACTATTAAGCGCCGAGGACATTGGCACCTCTACCCTACTCGATACCACAATGAAGGCGGCCCAGTTAAAAGAAGGGATGCAGCTGGCGAAAAACTTGTATAACGACAGTCATATACTCATCTTGCCTGAAGGCCACGTATTTAACCGTGCAACCATTCAAAAACTGCAGCAATTTGAAGAAGAGCGCGGTAAAGCATTTAGCATTCAAATAGAACCAGAAAGCAATTCTGAGACTACAAGTCAGTAGTTTCTCTTAAAAAGGTGCGCTAGTCGCTAATAATTAGAGATTAGCGACTAGCGCACCTATTATACCAGTCCTCATAGATAGTTACCTACTCAGCGAGACTTAAAAGGTTCGTAATAGCGGCGTGTTACCTTAGGTATAGTGCTTCTATATCAAGTGACACAACAAAGAGTACGGACATTTTTAGCAGCAAAGGCGTGTGGTTCGTGTTGTGTTTAATACGCATAGTCTTATGTATTGCTTGCGATTAATCGCATTATTGTTGCTGGCGATGCTATTTCGTATGTAGTTACAGTAGAATTCATGTGAGAATGGAAAAATAAGAATTGGCTCCAACAATTTAAAAGGCTTTTGTATGAAACATTTTGATTATATTTCTATTGGCGGCGGTAGCGGTGGCATTGCATCTGCTAATCGCGCAGCGAAGCACGGTAAAAAAGCGGCAATTATCGAAGCAAAGGATATTGGTGGCACCTGTGTAAACGTGGGCTGTGTACCTAAAAAAGCGATGTGGTATGGGGCGCAAATTGCAGAAGCCGTGCATCGCTATGCGCCGGAATATGGATTTGATGTTTCAGTAAATCACTTTAGCTGGGATGGCCTAATTGCAAGTCGCCAAGCGTACATTGAACGCATTCACGCATCATACGATCGCGTGTTAACGGCTAATGACGTCACGTTAATTCACGGCTTCGCTAAGTTTATCGACAACAATACAATTGAAGTGAATGGTGAACGCATTACGGCAGATCACATTACTATAGCTGTGGGTGGCCGCCCTTCTACTCCAGATATCGAAGGGGCGCAGTACGGTATCGACTCAGATGGCTTTTTTGCCCTAAAAGAGCAGCCTAAGCGCGCAGTCGTTGTAGGTGCTGGCTACATTGGTGTTGAATTAGCAGGTGTACTTCATGCTTTAGGTACAGAATCTCATTTGGTAGTGAGAAAACATGCACCACTTAGAAACTTCGACCCTATCATCCACGAAACCTTGGTTGATATGATCAATACCGAAGGCTGTAAATTGCATACCTTCGCCAGTGTCGAAAAAGTGGAAAAAGCTGACGATGGTGAATTAACAATATCGTTAACCAACGGCGAGCAATTAAAAGCAGACTGCTTAATTTGGGCCATTGGCCGCGAGCCATCTACCGATAAAATTGGATTGGAAAATACCGACGTTGAACTTAGTGATGACGGCACGGTGAAAGTGGATAAATACCAAAACACAACGGCCAAAAATGTATACGCCGTTGGTGATATTACCGGTGAAGCAGAGCTGACTCCTGTTGCAATAAAAGCCGGCAGGCTGCTCAGTGAGCGTCTGTTCAACGGCCAAAAAGATGCGCATATGGACTATTCACTTATTCCAACGGTGGTGTTTAGCCACCCGCCTATCGGCACTATTGGAATGACAGAGCCTGAAGCCATTGAAGCCCACGGCGAAGACAATGTTAAAGCGTACACGTCAAGCTTTGCATCTATGTACACCGCCGTAACCCGTCATCGCCAAATGACAAAGATGAAGCTTATCTGCGCAGGTAAAGATGAAAAAGTCGTTGGGTTGCACGGCATTGGACACGGCATGGATGAAATTTTACAAGGTTTCGCAGTGGCAATAAAAATGGGCGCAACTAAAGCCGATTTTGATGCCTGTGTCGCTATACACCCTACTAGCGGTGAAGAATTCGTTACTATGACTTAACCTCTGGGATTGGGCTTTGGGCTTGAGCCCTAGACTTGAATTCGTGACATAACCAGCAACTGTGACCTTCAATAGGTCGCAATTGCTGTAAAATATTAACCGTAGGCCGCATTTGAGATTAAGCGGCCTTTTTTGTGAGCTAAATAACTCAGCCTTACTCTTTCTCCACTCTGTTTCTTCTTACAAACACCGTAAATATAATGTTAACTGGCATTCATCACTTAATGAAAGCGACTAATCGCGTTATGTTTATATAACGTTTATGTTGTAACGTATGATATTAACAACTAATGCTGTTCTTGTTTACGGGCTTACGAAAAAGAAACAACAACACGCACTCTATAAAAACTAACGACATTAAAAAGTTGGAAATAAATACAATGAAAAAATTATCACTGAGTCTCATCGCATCAGCGATGTTGGCATCAGGCATTGCTCCTACCTTTGCACAGGAAGCAATGTCTCAGAATAAAGAAGAAAACGGCTACGATGTGGAGAACTGGGATGTTAATAACCCGCCTTATGCACTGAACGAGGCGGCAATAAGCACCACTGAAACCACGTGGTCGAGCCTAGATGTGGCACCTAACGGCAAGTTTATGATTTTCGATATGCTTGGCGACCTATATAAAGTCGATATTGATGGCGGTGATGCGTCGCCACTTACTCAAGACTTTGCATGGAATATTCATCCTTCCATATCGCCAGACGGTAAGCAGGTCGCTTTTATTTCAGACCGCGATGGCCTAAGTAATGTGTGGATTATGGATATCGATGGCGAAAACCTTCATCAAGTGACGAGTGAGAAGAACAACCTTATTCACTCCCCTAAGTGGAGCCCTGATGGCGAATACCTTGTGGTAACAAAGGGGATTATGTCGAGTCGCAGTATTCCTGCGGGCGAGATTTGGATGTATCACAAGTCAGGCGGTGACGGCCTGCAAATTAAAGCGCGAAACAGCGGAAAGCGCGACCAGCAAAACATTGCTGACCCTGTTTTTTCTCATGACGGCAAATACATCTACTTCACAGAAAATACCGTCCCTGGCAGCCGCTTTGAATACAATCGCGACCCGCTAGAAGGTATTTTTGCCATTACCCGTTTTGATCGTGAAACCGGTGAAGAAAGTCGTTATATCAGCGGCACTGGCGGTGCAGTTGTCCCTACTCCGTCACCAGATGGCAAATACATTGCGTTTGTTCGCCGCGTGAAAGACAGAACTGCGCTGTTTATAAAAGACGTTAAAACGGGAATTGAAACGCCCCTCACACTAGAACTTGAAAGAGATATGCAAGAAGGCTTTGGTTCCGAAGGCTACTTTGCGTATTTCGACTGGATGCCCGATAGCTCTAAAATCGTGTATTGGACAGGCGGAAAATTCCACACCATCGATGTTGCTGACAAAAGCACATCAACGATTGAAATTAGTGTAGACGCCAAAGTGCAATACGCAGATGCCCTTCGCTTCGACGTAGACGTGGCTCCAGACAAGTTTGATGTCAATATGATCCGGTGGTCTCAAATGTCACCCAATGGCAAAACCGTTTTATTTCAAGCACTAGGTAAGCTGTACGTTCGCGACGTGAAGTCGGGCAACATTAAGCGTTTAACCAAACAAAACGACCACGACGAGTTTTACCCACGTTTTTCTAACGACGGTAAAAAAGTGGTGTATACCACGTGGGACGACCAAGATTTAGGTACCGTTCGCATAGTGTCAGCGAGAGGCGGTAAAGGCAAAGTCATTACCGAACAACCGGGCCATTACATTGAGCCATCATTCTCTGAAGGTGGAGAGAAAGTGCTGTTTCGCAAATTTACGGGTGGCTATTTGCTTAACCCTAAATACTCTGTAGAGCCAGGTATTTACGTGGCTGACCTTGAAGAAGACACCGTCAATAAGGTGACCGACGGTGGGTATAATGCCCACTTTGCAGGCGGTGACAAACGGGTTTACTTTACTGAGTCTGCGGGCGGTGAAGCCTACTACGAAACGCAGCTATCGAGTGTAAATCTTAAAGGCAACGACAAGCGAACTCACCTATACGGCAGCACTAAGGTAAGTGAGTACAAACTTTCTCACGATAAAAAGTGGATTGCCTTTGTCTATCAGTTCAAAACCTATGTGGCGCCGTTCGTCGATAATGGTAAGAAAATTACCATTGGTCCAGACATGACCTCACTTCCAGTGACACAGCTTTCAAGCCGTGCTGGAGAGTACCTAACGTGGTCGCCTGACAATAAAACACTGAGCTGGTTTAACGGCCCGACATTGTTTAAGCGCTCTCTTGATGAAGCCTTCGCCTTCGTTGACGGAGCTTCAGACACATTACCAGAGCCAGTGGCACAGGGAATGGACCTATCGTTCTCTACCGACGCTGACAAACCATCAGGGTATAAGGCACTGGTAGGCGGGAAAGTGGTCACCATGCGCGACGCTGATAATACGCAGGAAATCATCGAAGATGGCGTTGTGCTTATTAAAGATAACCGCATTGAAGCTGTTGGCAAGCGCAGCGATATCGAGATCCCTGCCGACGCGATGCAAATTGATACCAGTGGAAAAACCATTATTCCAGGTCTTATCGATGCTCACGCTCACGGTTCCCAGGGAAGAAATGAAATCATTCCACAGCAAAACTGGAGTCAGTACTCGAATGTGTCCTTTGGTGTCACCACTATTCACGATCCGTCAAACGACACTACCGAAATATTTGCGGCGTCTGAACTGCAGCGCAAAGGTAAAATTGTAGCGCCACGTATTTACTCTACCGGCACCATTTTATATGGCGCAGAAGGACTAGGATACAAAGCCATCATTAACGATTATGACGATGCTTACTTCCACGTTGAGCGCTTAAAAGAGGCTGGCGCGATTTCAGTCAAAAGTTATAACCAGCCACGTCGTGACCAACGTCAACAGGTGTTATGGGCGTCTAAAAACCAAGAAATGATGGTAGTGCCTGAGGGCGGCGGTAAGTTCCAGCAAAACCTAACCATGTTAGTTGATGGCCATACAGGTTTAGAGCACAGCTTACCGGTGGAAAAAGGGTACAGCGACGTAACTCAGCTTTGGAAAGCCACAGAGTTTGGTTACACACCCACGTTTGTTGTGTCTTATGGCGGGATGATGGGTGAAGAATACTGGTATGACAAAACACAAGTGTGGAAAAACCCTCGCTTACTGCGTTATACCCCATCAACCATATTAGATAGACGTGCTATTCGCAGACCTAGCGCACCAGAAAATCAATACAACCACCAAAACGTGGCTAGCTACGCTAAGGAACTTCGCGACAATGGAGTAAGTGTACATATTGGTGCTCACGGACAGCGTGAAGGTTTGGCCGCTCACTGGGAGCTATGGATAATGCAACAAGGCGGCTTTACTCCTTGGGAAGCATTACGCGGTGGTACTATTGATGGAGCCAAACACTTAGGTATGTCTAAGGATCTTGGCAGTATTGAAGCCGGAAAACTAGCAGACTTAGTGGTAATAGATGGCGATGTACTCAGCGACATTAAAAAGAGTGAGTACGTTGAATATACCGTGCTAAACGGTCGCGTGTACAAGTCGGCAACGATGAATGAAGTAGGCAGCAAGAAAAAGCGTAAACCATTCTTTTTCGAGCAAGATAACGCCACCTTTATGCCACAGGCAACGGCCGATGCGGTTGAAGCCAAAGCGCACCACTTCCATTGGGAGCATTGATTCTACCAAGCAGTAATTAGCGCCAACAGACGGGCTAAATAGCCCGTCATAATTTGTAACACTTAAAAGCCAGCGATGAATGAGGTGATACCTCGAGTCGCTGGCTTTTTATTTATGTTTTAACTCAAGCTGAGAATACTGCACTGACAAAAGGAAACCCTATTTGCTTATGCCAAGCTAATGCCTTACTTTTAAACCACTCGTTTGCCATTTAAAGGTAATCTATGCGCGGCCTTAAATACTCCTTACTATTGGTTTTTTTGCTATTCACTTTGCCATCAATCGCTGATAATTCTCGGCTGAAAAACATCAGTGATATCAAAAATTACACCCAAGAAAATCAACAACAAATATTGCAAGATTTTACGTCTCTCTTAGCCCTTCCCAATGTGAGTGCTAACACACAGGACATGCTGGTTAACGCCAAATGGATAACCAACTATATTGCGCAAAGAGGGTTTACCTCTGAAGTCGTATCGGCAGGTCGTGCACCCTATATTTTGGCAGAGAAAAGCGTACCGGGTGCTACCAAAACCATCCTGATTTATGCCCATTTTGATGGACAACCAGTGGAGCCTGCTAACTGGGCAACACCGCCTTTTACACCTACGTTGATTGATAAGCCCATCGAGCGTGGTGGTAAACCCATTGATTGGGATGGCAAATCGCCACTAAACCCAGAATGGCGACTGGCGGCTCGCTCAGCTGGCGATGACAAAGCCCCAGTCATTGCGCTAATGGCAGCGCTAGACGCTATGAAAGCCCATAACGTAGCGCCTAGCGTAAATATAAAACTGATTTTAGACGGTGAAGAAGAAGTAGGCAGTCCAACATTAGAGGCTATTTTGCAAGAACACGGCGACAAGATGACTGCCGACCTCATGCTATTTTGCGACGGCCCAATGCATCCAAGCAGGGACAAGCAGCTAGTGTTTGGTATGCGCGGCAGCATGACTGTAGATATCACCACTTATGGTGCGCTAAGCCCACTGCATAGCGGCCATTACGGTAATTTCTCCCCGAACCCTACCGATGGATTAATGCGCCTACTCACCTCAATGACTGACGAACAGGGCACTATTTTAATCGATGGCTATAACGATGAAGTGCGTCCTATCAGTGAAGTTGAGCGACAGGCAATCGCCAACATTCCTCCTGTGGATGAGCAGCTTAAATACGACTTAGCCATTGCCGAAAGTTTGGGTAAAACAGTACGAGTAGAGGAAGGCGTGCTGAGTCCAGCCATTATCGTTAAGGGGCTGCAAGCCGGTGGCGTAGGTAATCAGGCGCGCAATATAATACAGTCAGAAGCCACGGCATCCATTAACATGCGATTGGCTGCAGACCAAACGCCCGCATTCTTGCGCAAAAAAATGGAAGCACATATCAAAAAACAGGGTTACACCATTGTGCATGAACCGCCTAGCGTTAAATTACGCCGGGAAAACAGTAAGGTTGTGATGCTAGATTGGCGTGCTGGTGCCTACCCTGCCTTTCGCTCAAAAATAGATAGCCCACAAGCAAAAAAATTAGCAGCTATCATGAATAGTATGGACGAACAGCCAACTATCCTAACGCCAACTCTCGGCGGCAGTTTACCCATATATTTATTTGAGCAATCTCTTGATATGCCTATTATTATTCTGCCCATCGCTAACCATGATAATAACCAACATGGTCGCAATGAAAACCTTCGGCTGCAGAATTTGTGGGATGCGGTGGCGATGTATGCCGTCATTTTATCGGAATATGATCGCTAAGCGGGTTTGATCTGGGCAATATGCGCTGTGCAAGAAAATGCAACAACGTGAGTAAGGGTGAAGAGACTCCCGTTTGTTAAACGCGACTCTCTCACCTAATGAATAAGCGGGCTTTTAAGCATGCCACAGCCGCACGTCTTCTATTAGGACTGTAGCTACCTATTACGTCCATACTGCTCGTGAGACGACACCCAGTCTGACGAGCTTATGGCCGATGCCAGTGATATCTCACCTGCCAATACTACCGATGCAATGATTTCAGCGAACTTATACACGCGGTCGCGTCCATAGCAATCAAGCAGCTCTAAACACTCTCTTTGGGTACCAATACCAGTACCACCTCCATAGGTAGCCACAATTAACGAGGGTATGGTAATAGAGACATACAGGTCTCCTTCCTCGGTTAATTCTGAGTACATAATTGCCGCTGATGACTCGGACACGTTTGCCACGTCTTGCCCTGTGGCGATGAACATTGCAGTGATGCCGTTGGGTGAATGCAGGCCAGTGTTGTTTACACCAGATAAGAATGAGCCTACACCCGCCACTCGTCCGTGATAATCAATTTGTTTAGGGTCAACCCGCATCACCTCTAGCAAATGCTCACGCTTAATGGTGGCCTCTGCAGTTACGCGCTTACCTCGGGTACGCATAATATTAATTTTTGATGCTTTTTTATCGGTAGCGAAATTCGATTCAAGATAGAAGTTCTCAATACCTTCGTAGTGGTCCAGTATCCACCCGCAGGCAGCAAATGTGGCTCTACCCACCATGTTTTGACCGGCTGCATCGCCCGTACGGTAGTTAAAGCGAAGGAAGGCAAATTTGTTTGAGAGGAAATGGTCGATATACGTTAACTTGGCAATACTTGACGTGGCCTCGGCTTCTTCACGTATTTTTTCGATGTTTTCCTGTACCCATTTCACAAAATCTCTTGCACCTCGGGCATTTTCAAATATAAACACAGGCGCGCGCTGCATGGCATCGTCAACAACGGTAGCAGTTACGCCGCCACTCATGTTTAACAACTTCATACCTCGGTTATACGAAGCCACCAAGGTACCTTCTGTGGTTGCTAAAGGTACAACAAACTCACCTTTTGCGTGCTCGCCATTTATTTTTAAAGGGCCCGCAATACCAATTGGCACTTGAGCTACGCCAATAAAGTGTTCGATATTGCCTTTCAAATCATTGGGGTCGATTGAATACTTACCTACATGATTGACCTTATTACCGGTGGCGCTTTCAAAATATTGCTGACGAGTTTTAATAATAGAATCGCCATAATCGTCTAAATCATCTCGAGGAATATGTGCGCTGCGCTGCCCAGCTAAGGTAATATTGTCCTCTACCTCAAACTTCAACTTTCCAAACGGAGATGCAGAAAAGCAGATCCCAAGCTTTCGCTTTTCAGGGCACGCGTCTTTTTCGATATCTAAATGTAGCGTGATGGTTTGTCTAAGCGCGAAGGGCCTACCGTCAGATTGATTAAGTTCAGCTGCAGGTAAAAACGTATCATGAGTAAGTTGAAGTGAAATTTTATCCTCAGGAATTTTCTCTCCATCCAAAGAAACCCAATGCAGCTTTTCAATGGTTGCGTCTTTTAATCTGTTTTTAAGCGAGAACGATAACCCCGTGCTTGTTTTTGAGAGGCTGGCGCGTGTGTAGAGTTGTTTTAATAATATGCTGGGCACAAACATGAGACTTCCTTATTAGCGTATATATTTTCTGTTTCTTATTTGTCGCTTTGGTATTTATGTTCTATTTTTTCTTTTCCATTTTTTTGGTATTTCCTAACTTACCCTTCGGGCTACTGCAGATCTCTGATGTTTTTTATAGCACATTCTTTATACAGATCTATGACTACTTGTTATTTAATGTAGGTCAATCTTTGCTGCTTTTTACACATTTTCTTATCTATTTTTGCGCCACGCTTTTCAAAAATGAGCCAAACACCCATTTTTATTGACCTTCATAGCACTGGGCCTTCGCTAAATAACACACCACTAATCAATTACCTAAAGTTTATGTGTCGTCGCAACAATGATGACTAGAAGGTATCTGGCAGCAATAAGGGAGGCGTCATGGAATGGGATGCCAGGGATAAAACGTCTGCACGGAAGAGACAGCCAGATACCTTTATTACCAAGGCCTATTCGGTGAGCTAATCACACAGAATAGGCCCTGTTTGATACACCTTAGCGTAGGGAAAAAAGGAGCAGTAATGAGAAAGGGATTATTCCGAAAGGAAGCAATAGCTCATCAATCGACGGCCATTACCGGTCGTTTATTGATGACACCAAAACCAGCTTTCATGGCTATTGCCGCAGTATTAGTCATTTGGTTAATGGTAGTTATTGTTTTTCTGATGCAAAGCAGCTACGCCAGAAAGGCCTCTGTTCAGGGATGGTTAGAGCCCCATGGTGGTGTATACAAACTCTACGCCGACCCACGCGGAGGGCAGGTAGCAGATATCTTCGTTAAAGAAGGTCAGTATGTTGAGCGTGGTGCGTCGCTTTTAAGGGTGAGTTACAGCAATAAAAATGCGCTCGGGACTCCGGTAAGCGAAAGGCTTCTAAAGGAACTAGAAGAAAAGCGAAAAAGAACACAAGGTATTATCGAGCGCTTACACACCCTTCATAGCAATGCCTTGCATACGCTTGATGTGTCGATTACCCATGCAAAAAAAGAGCAAGTAGAACTTCAAGATATCACGAGGATAACACGCTCACAGTACGAGGTTACGCTTACTCACTTTGAGAACACTCAATCCCTTTATCACGACGGGCACGTTAGTCATATTGCTTATCAAGAACAAAATTTAAGAAAGCTCGCCAGTGAAGAGCAGCTAAAGCGCGCTATTCAAAACCAAAATACTGCGAACAACAAGATTTCATCGCTCACTCAGAAGCGAGCATCGCTGCCCATGCAGCAGAGAAATGAGCTAGCCAATTATCAAAATGGCCTTAGCGATCTGAATCAACAGATAGTGGCTCATCACAACACCCACGAAGAAACGATTTATGCGCCTCAAGGAGGCGTTGTATCGGGCCTGCATATCAAACCCGGCTACGACATAAAAAGTAATAATCTATTGCTTACTTTGGTGCCAAAATCTTCCTCCATGCAGGCCCACATGTTAATTCCGGTTCACTCAGCTGGGTTTATCGACGAAGGACAATCACTCAATATTCGTTACGATGCGTTTCCTTATCAAAAGTTTGGTATGCAGTCGGGCCACATTCTTCGTATCTCTAAAACCTTAATTTTGCCTGGCGAATTAAACGATGCTCCGATCATTGCAAACGAGCCTGCTTATTTGGTTACTGCCGAGCTTATTAACGAGACGCTTGTTGCCTATGGTGAGCATATTCAATTAAAAGCAGGAATGACTTTTTCTGCAGATATTGAGCTAAGTCGGCGCACACTCATAGAGTGGTTGTTAGAGCCTCTTTATAGCCTTTCAGGGAGGTTATAATCATGTTCGCACAAGCAAGTACACCACTAAATATCTCGTTTTTTCCAAAAACCAGAGTACCACTCATTTTACAAAGTGAAGCGGCAGAATGTGGGCTGGCCTGCATGAATATGATTGCACAATTTTACGGCGACAAACGAGACCTTAATCACCTTCGGCAAACCATGTCGGTATCGATGCGGGGCTGCACACTACTTGATGTAATGAGTATTGGACAACATGTTGGGCTGCAGTGTCGTGCGCTGAAAATCGAAATAGACCATTTGCGCCAGTTGACTTGTCCTGCCATTTTGCACTGGGAGATGAAGCACTTCGTTGTGTTGACCCGCGTTGATAATAACAGGGTCACCATCAACGACCCCGCACAGGGAGAGCGCACTTTAACGCTCAGCGAGGCCTCAAAGTCAATGACGGGTATTGCCCTTGAAGTCTCTCCTACTGACAGTTTTACGCCAGTGAGTACCGCGCCTACGCTCACACTCAAAGACTTTTTCGTCAACGCTATTGGTTTCAAGCGCAATCTCGTTACGCTTATTGCGCTGTCCATTTTACTACAGCTTTTTGTACTGGCCAGTCCGTACTACATGCAAACGGTAGTAGACGATGTGCTGATTTACAGTAATGATGCCCTTCTCAATGCGCTAGCGCTTGGCTTTGCCTTATTGCTACTTATTGAAATTTTCACCTATGTATTGCGCAAACTACTCGTATTATCTGTGTCTATGCGCTTGCAGCTACAGCTTTCCGCTTCCGTATTTAAACACCTTCTTTCACTGCCTTTAGACTATTTTGCCAAACGCCATGTGGGAGATGTTGTCTCTCGATTTAGCTCACTAGGGCAGATAAGAGAATTTTTAACTACTGGGGTTGTTACCGCCCTGCTAGATGGTTTATTAGCCGTTATTACACTGGTGGTCATGGCGGTGTATTCCATACAGCTTACCGCGTTAGTTGTTGGAGTAATGGCGCTGTATGTGGCCTGTCGCCTCGCCGTGCTTTCGTTTATGAAACGGTTAACGACAGAAAGAATTGGCTTAGCGGCAACGGAGCAAAGTCACTTCATTGAAAGTATGCGCGGTATTTTACCCATTCGAGTATATAACCAAGAAGTACAGCGCCACAGTCATTGGCAAAATAAGCTTGTTGCCACGTTGAATAAAGATATTAGTCTGGGCAAGCTCAACATTGGCAATGACGCAGTGAATAAAGCCATGTTTGGCCTTGAGAATCTCGCGGTTATTTACGCCGGCGCTCTGCTTGTGATTGACAGCACCATGAGCATTGGAATGCTGCTGGCCTTTATAGCCTATAAAGTCCGCTTCACCAGCGCCGTTGATGGCGTCATCAATAGTATTATTGAATTTAAAATGCTGAGCGTTCACTTTACTCGCTTAGGCGATATTGTGTTAACTAAACCAGCCACTCACTCCCTTGAAGCTTCGGCAGGGCTTTATCCTCAGAGCCACCAACCTCAAAAGCGTGAAGCACTCGATAACTCCAAAGCAAGTGGTATAAAAGCCAGCGGTATAGAAACAGCGCAAGCTGAAACACCGAGAAGCGCGAGCATTACGCTGAACAGTCCGACTAATACAACGAGTAACAGCACCGCGTTACTGGCAAAAAATCTGAGTTTTCGGTACAGCGAAGCGAGCGAGCCTGTTTTTAAACACATTAATTTAGCGGTACACCACGGCGACATTATTGCCATTACCGGAGACAGTGGCAGCGGAAAAAGTACACTTATCAAATGCCTCATGGGCTTATACGCGCCCTCTGAAGGCAACGTTAGCCACCAGCAACACAATATGCAGCATGCAAGGTGCAAAATAGCCTCGGTGTTACAAGAAGACACCCTTTTAAATGGCAGTATTGCCGATAACATCAGCTGCTTTTCAGAAACAGCCTGTTTAGAGCAGATTATTCACGCCGCTCAGCTAGCTTGTATTCACGAAGAAATAGCGTCGATGCCTATGCAATATCACTCATTGGTGGGAGACATGGGGAGTAGTTTAAGCGGCGGGCAAAAACAGCGCCTATTACTCGCTCGAGCTCTTTACCAATGCCCAGACATTTTATTTTTAGATGAAGCCAGTAGCCATCTCGACATGGCAAACGAGGAAAGCATTAATCGCCATCTTAGCGCGCTGAATATCACTCGTATTATGGTTGCACATCGCCCTCAATCTATCGCCATTGCCGATACCGTTTACCGACTAACACATACCAGTTTACAGCTTTTACCACCCTCAACTGAAGAAACAAAGCCTATAGAAACCCCCATGGAGAACACCGATGAAAATACATGAAGTAAGAGAAAGCAACGTCCTAATGACCGAATCTGAGCGAATGCAGGTTGAGGCCCAGGGCATCACGTCAAGTGGCACACTTATCCCTATAAAATGTTTGTCTAAACGAGAGCTTCAGGTTGTTCACAAAATAATGGGGGGATGCTCGAACAAGCTGATTGCAGATCAGCTGTTTATCAGTGAGCGAACGGTGAAATTTCACTGCGCCAATATTTATAAAAAGCTCAATATCACCAGTCGGACAGCACTTATCGCTGGCTGCTTCAGAACCCTTTACCGCGAAGTCGTCTCGCACTAACGCGACGACTTCATTTTAACCCACGCTAATACAAGGAGCGTAACCAATGAAAGACCAACAACAAGCTGTAACACTAGCAGAAGAGCAACTATTTGTTGTATCAGGCGGCCGGACATATCAAGAGGAAGATGTAAAACCACCAACGTTCAGTTTACCCAGTCTGCCGATTTACAAGGAACCGGTTTATATCACCATGGCTATTGGTGAAGGCGGAGGAACCTTACCGGATATACTTGCCTAGCCCTACGTAATACCTGCCTAACTGCGTGCTAGTTGTTGTAAGCGCGGCTGGGCAGCAACCTATGCGCTGAATTATGCAGTCATTTTCTGCCCTTGATTGCTGCAGTTAAATGTTCCAATTAGAAGCTGCACTTAAATGTTCCATTTAAATGCCGCTCTTTAATGCATGAATATTTACGCAGGTATCGATGAGAAAAGGGGCGTCACGCCCTTTATCTTTTTCAGCGCTTTTACATTTTTCATGCAAAAAGGAAATCGCATGTACATTGGACTTATTGGCGACGAAAACGACCCGCAACTCATTCATTTAGCGAGCGCGCTAACCCAACAAAACACACCCTATTTCATTGCTAATACCGCCTATTTTGGAAGCCAGTGGACCATTAGTTTTGACCCCGATTGCAACGAAGGCTATTTGCATTTTACACAACATCAGCTTATGCCTAAACAAAGGGTAATGTTTTCACAGATAAAGGCCGTGTACTGGCACCAGTACATTCCTACAAAGACTATGATAGCGAACTCTGATACTTCTTCAGCATCTAAAAACCTGCAACAAACAGCTGCACAAGCCGTGTGGATTGAACAAGAGTTGTCGAGCACACTGTTGTGCTGGTTTACATACCATGGCACCAAATGGGTAAACTCAATAGACGCCGTTCGATCGCATCAATGTAAACCCATGCAGTTGAGTATTGCATCGCAACAAGGCGCGAATATCCCCTACTCTTTTGTGGGCAATGCGCCTGAGGCTGCTGCGCAATTTTGCAGTAATTTGCAGGAGGTCGTTTACAAACCGGTGCGGGGCGGCAAGGTAGCTCAGTTTGTCAATAAAACAGAACATCTTCGGCCTTTGTTAACAACCTTGCTATCGCAGCGCCCCGTTACTTTTCAAAAGTATATCAGCGGTACGAATATTAGAAGCTACGTACTAGGTAATGAAGTGGTGAGTGTGCGCATCGACTCAGATGAGTTGGATTACAGAAACGACGATGGTGCAACGCCGGTAATTACACTGATCCCCCAACACATTAAACGCTTGGCGGTAAGAATATGTAAAGCACTTGGCATGTATTGGTGCGCTATTGATTGGCGCAAGACCAATAAAGACACGTACTTTTTCTTAGAAGCAAACCCGAGCCCTTTTTACCTAAAAGTAGAGCGCGACACTGGTTTGGACATCACAGGAAGACTGTTAAACCTGTTAACTATGTAGGTTGCGACTTTGTAGTAGCGTATACCAGTCCGCATAGATGATTACTTACTCAGCGAGACTTTAAATGTTCGTAATCGCGGTGTGTTACCGCAGGTGCAGTGGTTATACATCAAGGTGACCCAACAAAAAACCCAGCTGCTAGCAGCCTGTCTCTTGATCACAAGTCGATATCAAGAGACAGGGCTAGCT
>CENT01093316.1_pt1 | contig 46525 bp, 22 predicted proteins | sample 530141 | NCBI WGS metagenome assembly CENT01 (sample SAMEA2591074, study PRJEB7988) | marine metagenome | isolation source: saline water (ENVO:00002010), including | reverse complement strand
ATAATCCAAAGGACAAGTAAGCCAATGGCATCTAGACCAGAACAAACTATAGACAATAATGAGAAAATGAATGCTATGCAATCAAAGCTCATGCGCTTTCCTGATAAGCCGTTTCCTCATAGTATGTTGCTTATATTTGAAGAATACAAATACGAAAAGTTTAAAACCGGAGAGTTTGGTAGCTCGATTCCTGCGGCCGCTAAAGGAATTATTAGCGATGAACGAGCAACTGGTATTGGATTACGAAGTATAAATTCTATTGAGTTGCCATTCCCAAAACAATTAACAGATAATACCGGATTAATCTATAATGACATGCGACAAAATCCTTTGGCCGAAGGTGCAGTTCAAATGGCACTTAAAGCTTCTAAGGGAGATGGTTCAAGCTTAGGTGGTTTACCCGATGCAATAAAAAATATGGGTGAAGGCGCAGCCGCGATGACAGGCAATGTTGAAGGTGGCGCAATGGGAGCTATTAAAGCTATAGGAAAAAGCATTTCTGAAACATCAACAGCTGACGCTGCAGCAATAACAAAATATATGTTATCTAAGTTTGTTCCAGATAGTCTTGCAGGCGCAGTTAATCTGGCGGCCGGTACAGTATTAAACCCTCGTGAAACAATTTCATTTGAAGGTGTACAGCTTAAAACACACACTTTTTCTTGGGATTTATACCCAGATAACCATCGAGATTCTGCTAAAATACAAGATATTATTAAGCAAATGAAGTTAAATGTACTACCAGATGTGGTAGATATTACATCTGAAAAGTCTGGCGCAGGCATTAAAAAGGCTTTCTTAAAATTCCCAAGAACATGTAAGATATTTCTTATTGGCGTAGACCAAGAATATTACATGAAATTTAAACCGTGCATGGTTACATCTATGACTGTAGATTATGCAGCAGGTGGTACACTAGGAATTATTGCAGGTGGTAGACCAGCCGGTGTATCAATTACTTTGAACTTACAAGAACTACAAATCGAAACTACTTCAGATTATGGTGTAGACCCAACAGGCACGGAAGGTGTTGATACCGAAGACGGCCAAACAGCTGAAGATACTGATGGCGGCGGAACAACACCGGGCGGAGGAAACTAAACATGAAATATTTTTCAAGCTTTCCAACAATAGATTATGAAGGTGTAAGAGTAAAAGATATTACTCGTAGAAATACTTTCTCAGATTTTGTTGCTTCTAATCCTATGTTATATTTACCATACACAATTAAAGAAGGCTATAAACCAGAAGATGTTGCTAACGCGTACTATGGTTCAGTAGATTATGTTTGGCTAGTGTGTATGTCAAACAACATTATTGATCCTTATCATCAATGGCCAATGGCGGAAGCAGACTTCAACGCGTACTTAACAGAAAAGTATAGAGAAGAGTCTGGTCAAGTTGGTGATGAAGTTGTTGAATGGACAAAAGACGATAATGGCGACAACATTATCTATTACTATAAGGTTGTATAAAAATGGCAGTTGATATTGTTAAACTAGCACCTGAATCTTTCCAAACGATTTATTTGCGTAAAGAAGATCGAGTAATTTTACGTACCGAACAAGGCCGTAAGATTATTATTAAACGAATCATTCCAGATGAATGGAAAGAGTGGAAGGTGTATGATCAAGAATTGGCTTTAAACGATAACAAAAAGGAAATCTTCCTTATTGATAGTACATATTTGCCTATTATTACAAAAGAATTTGCACGTAAGATAAGAAATTAAATAAATGGAAAACTTTAATCCTGGCACAGTCGAGATAATTAGAGCAGAACTTATCTCATATGACGGATCCACGCGACGAGATATATCTTCAAACTATATTTATGGTTTCGAGATTAATCAGTCTATGGAGACTGTTGCGTATTCAGGAACAGTTGATATATTAGATACTTCTAATGTTTTAGAAGGCATGCCTATTCAAGGTGAAGAAACAATAAATCTTACTTTAAAGGCTATGGATTTAGAAATTGAAACAAGTATTGCTGGCATAGTTCATAAAGTAAGTAATATTAGACCAAGACCAAGTTCTAATGGTGTAACATATACACTTCATTTTGTTTCAAAACAATCTTTTAGAGCAAGTACAAGAAAAGTTCTTACGAGCTTCTTTACTACACCATCAGTTATGGCAAGAGATATTTTTAGAGATAACTTTTCTCCTTTAAAGCCAGCTGAGTTTAACGATCCTTTGCTGCTTAATATACCTCTTCCTTATGAATCGCTGTGTTATAATCTTATTAAAAGTGGCGATTCTCCAAGAGATGAGCCTGATCGTAAATTGTTTGTACAGCCTGCAAAAAATAGAACGCAGCTTATTATTCCAGATTTAGAACCTTCGGAAGCAATGTATTTTGTATCAACGCGTGCATTTAATCCTTCAACACCTTCGCAAACATTTAGATTTTTTGAAACAATCGAAGATTATTATTGGTGCACTGATGAGTTCTTTATTAAACGCGCTAATAACGTAGGAGCAAACGATAGAGAAAAAGTACCAACTTTATTCTTTGCACCTGTTGTAGATTTAGATGGTAAAAATGCTGAAGCGCAATTTAATAGAATTGAAGATTTGCAAATAATATCAAAAGGCATCGATACCTCTACTGATATAATGTCAGGCGCATACATGAATAGAGTTGTTGAAATAGATTTAGTCAGAAAGAAATTAACAGACTCTTTATTTGATTTTGAAAAAACTTCTTATGTTGATATGTCAGGTAAGCCAAGAGATTTAAATGCTAATCCACATACGGAAAAATTTAGAAAAGACACGTTTACGAAAGATAACGCAAGAACGTTTATGGTATTTAAAGATTATAGTGGTAACGGTGATGCTCCATCTAATATTAAAAAGGATCAGCACTTTACTAATATAGTACAAAATAGAGTTTCTTATTATCACCACTTAAATAATACAGAAATTATAGCAAAATTAAAAGGTCGTTTAGATTTAAGACCAGGAATGATTATTAACTTAGATATTAAAGCTTTAGATTTCGTAGACAGTAACATTACAATTAACGAAACATTAGCAGGAAGATATCTAATTAAAACAACAGCTCACGCAATGGATAAAGGCGTATTGAATACAACTATTATTATCGTTAAGTTTGATCACTCAGGCTCAAACGAAGATTCTAGAGCTGAAACTGCTGATATTGGAGTAAGTATATAATGCATGAACACGGCGCAGGAATAAGAAATCCTTTATTCTTTATTGGTGTTATTGAAGGAAACAAAGACGATCGACTAGAAGGTCGCGTAAGAGTACGCGCATTTGGAATACATGGAACCGTTGATGAGATACCCACAGATGAGCTTCCGTGGGCAATCGTTGCGCAGGGAGGATATGATCCAAATGTAGTTCCTAAAGTTAACTCTTGGGTATACGGCATGTTTCTAGATGGTAGAGATGGTCAACAGCCAATGATCCTTGGTCTTATTCCAACTCAAGCCGTTGATGCTATCAACCCTAAAAAATATGGGTGGGGGTGGATTCCAGAAGAAGACGCTGATCTATTATCAAAAGGTAATGGACCTGATGACGCGGGTTTACCACAGAATAGTAATCTAGCTCGTGGCGAATACATTCAAGATACATATGTTCTCCAGCAAGAAATGGGTAGAGCTGTTAACGTTCCGGTTGGCGGGTCTGATGATACTTGGGATGAACCAGGATCTGCTTACGATGCTGAATATCCACACAATAGAGTTATTGAAACAGCTAAGCACTCAATTGAAATTGATGACACGCCTGGCGCTGAAAGAATTATGATTCACCATAACTCTGGTTCATTTATCCAAATCGATGATCGTGGTACTACTACACAAAAAACTAAAGGCGATAATTACGATGTAATGGATAGAAAACAACACGTGGTTGTTGGTGGTATGAGTACTGTTACGATTTTGGGTAATAGTTACGTGTATGTGAAGGGTAATAAAATAGAAGAGATCGAAGGCGACTTACAAACTCAAGTACACGGTAATCATTTACTTTCTGTTGGTGGTCAATCAACTATTAACGCATCAGAGCAAGTACAAATCCGTGGTGCTGATGTTAAAGTAGATGCAAACGTTGGTACATTATCTATTAAATCTGCAAAAGAAACTAATATTTCTACTGGTTTAACTGGTGGTGGATTACCTCCAAAGTATGGTGCACTATCAATTAAAGCAGAAAAGATTCAAGTGGATGCTACGGATAAATTACATTTACGTGGTAATACACAAGTTAATATTCAAGCAATTGCTGAAATGAATTTAAGTGCACTTATGATTAATCAGTTGTCTACGACTTACACTGCACGAGCTGCAGCATCTACTCTTATTTCATCTGGTCTTATTACAGACATTGATGCTGGTATTGATATGGCAATCGGTGGTGGAGTACAAACAAATATTGGTGGACCTATTGTTAATGTTGGTTCTGGTATTGTTAACCTTGCACCTCCCGTTCCACCAAGACCATCTACTGCTTTAGCGGCTGGTACAGCAATGTCACCTAGATTCTTTATTCCACCAATTATGCAAAAACCATTTATTCCTGGTTCCGCAATGCCAGAAATTGCTTGGGGAGCTGGTGGAGTTGAAGCACCTGAACCAGTACGAAAATCTACAGCAATTACACCTCGATACGACATGGGTTCTATGGGTAGTTCTGGATTCTCGGCTAAAACAAGAGCTTCTCAATTCCCGGCAAGACCGCTACTTTCTGATATTAAATCAGCAACACAAACAGCAGCGACTCCATTGCTTGACTTTATTGGTAATAAAGAATCAGAAGGTTATGATGATATATCAGGACTTGTATCACAATCGTTATATCCTGCCAAACGTATTACTCAAATGACTATGCAAGAAATTATGGATTGGCAAGAAAGCATTGATCGAACTCAATTATCTGAAGCCGTTGGGCGATATCAAATCATGGAAGATACTCTTCGCGGTTATAATAACGATGCAACACTCGGTCCGGGTAACCCATTATATTCAAGAGCTGGATTAAGTTCAGGTGATTTGTTTACACCAGAAAATCAAGATAAAATGGCAATCGTTCTTCTTGATCAACGTGGCTTATCTAAGTTTATTGATGGTAAGCTTGATAAGTGGTCGTTTGCAAATAATCTTGCATCTGAGTGGGCATCATTACCATTAGTAACCGGTATGAATGCAGGTAAGAGCAAGTACGCAAATGATGAAGCAGGAAATAGATCGTTAACAACCGTTGATGCGTTCTTAAATGTTCTTGACGAAGTTAAATCTTCAAGCAACGATTTATGGGTTCGTAGTAATACAGATAAGGATGTGACCTAATGAGTAATTGTAAATGCGCACCAGGCAAAGCAATTTGCAGAAGTTGTTTAAATAAACAAGCAAAACCATATATCGGAAATCCAGTTAATGGTAGAGGAGAGTTTACTACTTCACAAATTGAAAGCTTTAGAAAACAATTTGAAGGTACTATCGAATCAGATGCTAATTTAAATCCTTTGAGTAGTATGGTTAAAAAGCACGGTGGCGAAACCTTCTATGATACTGTAAATAAAATTAATAATGATTTTTTAAAGAGAGAAACAACAACTAAACTATTAAGCGAAAACCTTGATACATATGAAGTTCTTAATTTTAGAATTGCTAAGGGTCCTCTTACTGCTTTAGAAGTTGCATCATTCTTTGAGAGTGCAAACTATACACCAGCCACTGCGATCGCTTCTTCAAATGCAAACGGTTCAAGGTTTTTAGAAGAACTTGATAATTATTATAACGGTGATTTTAGTACAAGTATTCTTGGTGGTTTCTGTGGATTGTTTAATAATATATTTGCAGCCATCAATGGATTCTTTGATTTACTTGATACTATTGAAGGCGTAGTAAATGACGTAATGGCTCTTATTGAAAAAATTAAAAATATCGAAGATCCTATTAAAGCGCTATTTGAAAAGATTAAAGTAAAAGCTTTACTCGAAGCAATTAAGAAAAAAGTTAAAGACATGATCGAAAAGGTCATTAAAAGTGTTTGTATGTCTATTTCTAATTTTGATGTTGAAGCAATTACAGGTCCTATTGAAACACCAGTTCAGAAAAAAGTTGTTGCCGAAGCTGAAGATAAGAAAACTGCTTTACAGCAAGTATGCGGTAAAGATGAAGCAAAAAGAATTGTAGATAAACTCGATAGCTTAATTGATTATGCTGTATCATTATTTGAAAATCCATCTATTGAAGAAATCATGTTTTTAATATCACGCATATGTGCATTGGCGACTGGTATCGAAGGATTGCTTAACGGTTTAAAAGATCCACTTAAAGATTTCTCAAACAGATATGATGAGGTATTTAATACACTTTCAAATGCTTCTAATAGAATTACTGGTGAAGCGATTAGGGCAGGGGCAATAAGATTATCGGCTGAAGCAAGGCGAGAACAGATAAATAATGCAAGAGAACAGTTCACGCTTGCAGGAAACTTCAAGCCTATTTCTGTATTTGAATATAGAGACTTGCCAAAATGGGCAGCTTTAAAAGATGGTTCAGATACGAGAATGAAGATTGAAGGTGATTGGGTTACTGATATGAAACCAGCTCGAGAAGGCTGGGAAATGATTAATATCGATTTAAGAGTTATGCTCTTAAGATTATACAAGGAAGCAAAAGACGAAGGCATTATTAAGGGACCGTTGATTATTAAAGAAGGTTGGACAAGTGTTCAATATAATGACAAGATTAAAGGCGACAAATCAATTCAATATTTAAACGGTAACGCAGTTTCTATAACTTGGGCTGGATATAGTCCTAAGAATGATGCAGAAGATTTTAGAAGTCTTGCAATAAAAGAAGGTTTCCGAGGTATAGGATTAAACGACAAAAGTATACACCTCGATGTTGGCCGTAAAAAGCTTTGGGACAATAGATCAGAGGATAACAGGAGCGAATAATGGTAGCCAACGTATTTACGGCTAAGAGCAAAAAGATTAATTTATATCAAGATTTTAAAAAGAATCTTGAGATTAGTCCTATCTCTTCAGACATTACTGTTTGGAAAGACGAAGACGCAGTAAAAGAATCTATTAAAAATCTTATTCTTACAGACCGTGGCGAAAGATTAATGCAGCCTAATCTTGGCGGAGACATTAATGCTTTATTATTTGAAAACATTACTCCTGCAGTTTTAGTATTGATTCAAAACCAAGTAAGAACTACTATTGAATTGCACGAACCACGAGCAGAACTTATTGATGTTATAGCATCTTCCAATATAGACGACAATGTAGTTCGAGTTAATATTCAATTTTACATAACAAACGTACAACAGCCTATTAAGCTAGATGTATTCTTAGAGAGGACACGATAAATGGCTAAACTTAATATTTCAGAATTAGATTTTGAGTCGATCAAAACTCAATTTAAAAATTATCTGAAAAGCCAGACACAGTTCAAAGATTATAACTTTGAAGGTTCGAACATGTCAGTGTTCTTAGATGTCTTGGCTTATAACACATATCAAAATAATTTCTATACGAACATGGCAGTTAATGAAATGTTCTTAGATTCAGCTGTGTTGAAAAACTCAGTTATGTCTCATGCTAAAGAGCTTAATTATCTTCCACGTTCAAGAAGATCAGCTCGAGCATTGGTAGATGTAGTAATTACTGATACTTCAGTTAGAGATCAAACTATTACAATTCCAGCATATTCTGATTTCACAACATCATTCCAAGGCCAGCAATTTAACTTTGTAAACGACGTAACATATGTTGCTCGTAAAACTGCTCCTGGAACATTTGTTGCAGAAGATGTAGAAATCTTTGAAGGTGAGATGTTATCAAGCTTTGAAAGAGAAGGTTACTTTATTGGTGCCGACGGTATTTTACGAGTTATTCTTACAAACGAAAACGCTGATACAGATTCAATCGAAGTATTCGTAGATGCTGAAGCAACAGAAGATGCAAATAAGTTTATTCGTAAAGATGACTTATTTGGTGTAGGACCAACAGATAAAGTATTCTATGTAGAACCATATTACGATGGTCGTTATACAGTTTACTTTGGTAATAACGTATTTGGTTTACAGCCCGAAGCATTCGAAGATATTCGAGTAAGATATCGTATTACATCAGGCACCGAAGCAAATGGAGCGGAAGCGTTTAATCTTGGCTCAGTAAGTCCTACCGCAACTATTGAGTGTCTTACTAAAGATATAGCTCAGGGTGGAGCAGACCGAGAAACATTAGAAAACATTCGTTACTTTGCTCCTAAGTCTTTACAAATTCAAGAAAGAGCAATTACAACTAATGATTATGAAATCCTCTTAAAACAAAACTTTCCAGAAATTGATGCAGTAGCAGCTTATGGTGGTGAAACATTAGAACCACCTCAGTTTGGTAAGGTTGCAATATCTGTTTATCTAGGAGAAGGTCGTGAAGGATTAAGTCAAGTGTTAGCTGCAGCATATATTAAATTCTTAAAAGAAAAGAGTCCTCTTGGAATTGAACCAATCTTTATTGCATCAGAATTTATTTACGCATGTGTTGAAGCAAACGTTTCATTCAATACTAAAGTTACTAAGAAATCAGCTGGTGAGATTGAAGCAAATATTAGAAATACAGTTCAAACTTATAACACAACTTACTTAGATGACTTTGATACAACTTTAAGATTATCTAAACTATCTTCAAACATTGATGCTACTGACGAATCAATATTGAGTAACGAAATTAATGTTTGTCCTTACGTTGTTTATTCACCAGCACTTAATATTGCATCCTCACCATCATTTAAATTCTATACAAAACTTGTTAAGCCATATCCGTTTAAAGATTCTAATGGATTCAAAGATTATAAACCAGCGGTCGTAAGTGGTGCATTCTCATTTAATGGTGTTGAATCATATTTCCAAGACGATGGTATCGGTAATATTCAAATTGTAACTTCAGATGTAGCTAACCCACAGATCGTTAAGCCAATCGCCGGCAAAGTAAATTACGAAACGGGCGAAATCAATTTGGTTGACTTTAAAGTTGATGGTTATAAAGGATCAGGAATTAAAGTTATGGCAACTACTGCGGCTGACGATATTAAATCTCCTGCAGGAAGAATCTTTATTGTACTCGACGATGACGTAACAATCAATATGGTAGAGGTTAGATAAGATGGCTGATAATACCGTTACACTAGTCGAAAAGAATATCGCGTTTAAAATCGCGCAACAGTTCCCTGCTTATTATAGAGAGTATGGGTCTGAGCTAGTTGCAATGGTAGAACACTATTATAAGTTCGTAGAAACCCAGCCTAATATGGGTGTTTATAACTCACGTAGGTTATTTGAATATCGAGATGTTGGTACAACTCTTTCTGAAATGTTAATTTTCTTTAAAAAGAAATACATGGATGATTTGCCTCAACTTGATGACGACAAAACAGTACGATTTGTAATACGCAATGTTTTAGATTTATATCGTCGCAAAGGTACAGAAGCTGGTTTAGTATTATTCTTTAGAATGTTCTACAAAGAAGATATTCAAGTAAGTTATCCTGCTAAGTACATGCTTAAAGCATCAGATTCTATTTGGAAAACTGGTACGTTCTTACAAATTATTCCAAACAACAATAGCTTTCTATCGAATAAAGGTGTACGATATGAGTATATTGACTTATTAAGTAGAAACATATATGGTTCTATTTCTAAAGCAAAAGCTATTGTAGATAAAATTAACTTTGTATATTTGAATGGAACATTAACTCCAATCATTTATATTACAGGAACCAAAGGCTTATTTACAAAGTTCGATGACATTATGTGCCGAATTGGTAACGAAGATGTTGCATTTGGTAAATTAAACGGTTCCGCTGATGGTCTGACAATCGATGCAGATTGGGGTGGTACTACTGATAATAAGATTGGCGATATATTTGATATTAAATCGCAATATGGTAAAGGTGGTACAGCCATCGTTACAGGACTGGCATCCGAATTTACAGGCACGATTAAATATAATATTGAAGACGGCGGCTATGGTTATACGATCAATAACACAAAGTTATTAGTATCAAACCAGGTTGTAGTTTTACCAAACGAAACTTTTAGATTCCGTGAACTTGAAGTATTAAGAGATTCTGATGGAAATGAAGGTACAGTTATTGGACAAAACTCGATTGCGGTTGGTGTTAAAATGGAGCCAGGCGAATCATTCAATATTGCTAGGCCAATTCAAACCGTAGGTCGTGTAGATGAAGATGGCAATCCTGATAACTTTACAATTCAAAGATTTGTAGCAGGTCCGAATACTGGTGAAATCTTTTCTATATCAAATGTAAATGATTCTTCACCTGGTCCTTTGTACGCAAATACTGGTGACATAGAGCACGTTAAAGTAGAAGAATTAACAAACACTTCAAGTGTTTCATTGATTACAGATCTTATTAGTAATTTCTTAGCGGTACCAATTAATTCATCAAATTATAATACAGTTCCTCCGGCGTTAGCTCCAATGTCAGGTACGGCAGACCCAGTGAGTCTTTCTACACCAATAGATGACGCGTTCGATTTAGAACCATTTACTATTGGTACAATTAAATCTTTTGAGAACATAAACCCAGGTGCTGATTACGTTAACGATACATTTAGTATTGCAATAGACGAAGTAATGACTGCGTTTGATAGATATGATCAAATTATTGTTGTTTCAAACTTTGCGGCTTCGTTTTCTATAGGTGACACAATTCAACAACCTGCTTATAATGTAACTGGTGTTATTAATGCTATTGATAACGAAAATGGCGTGTTGTACGTAACTCCATATGATTATTATGGATTCCGAGGTGGAACTGGTAGTGAATTTACACATAAAGGCCACACTTATGGTATAGATGCTGTTAATAAAGATTATAATTCAGAAAAATTTGGTCTAAACGCTGACGTACAAAACGAAACACTATTTTCGCAGGGTAGAATATCAGCAGCTGAAGTAAGAAACTCTGGCTTTGGTTATAATGATGGAGAAATTGTTACACTAGTTGATGAAGAAGGTACTCACCACGCGCGAGCAGTCCTTAGTGCAAAATCACAAGGTATTACTGCTGGATTCTGGGGAAGTGAATCATCTCAAATTAACGGTTATTACACAGACCCAATAGATAAACAATTTAAATATTATGATTCTGAAATGAAAATTCAGGATAGTGATTTATACCAAGAATATTCTTATGTAATTAAATCTGTTGTAGATCAAAATAAATACCACGATGTCGTAAAAGATACTGTCCACTTGGCAGGTTCTAAACTATTTGGTCAATTTACTTATGAGCAAACCACAGGCCCAGGAATGGGAGCTAGGTTGCAAGTAGTACGTAAAGATGATTATGTTGTGGGCGGTGATCCAATTGTTGGTCCTAATCAAGACTTTGGCGACCAAGTAGTACGAGCAGACAATTTCGTATACACAGTAGATGATACACTAACATTCACGGTTGATAACGATAACTAATAGTTAAATAAATAACAAATTAAAGCTATAAAACTTTAGGAGTAATCATGGCTAAGAAAATAATTAACATAGGCGAGGAAGCCAACGACGGAACGGGCGATCCTATACGCACGGCCATGTCTAAGACTAACGACAACTTTGATGAGTTGTACGAAATTGGTTTATTGAGTCTTCCGGACAGTCCTATTTCTGATGGCTCACCCGGAATGTTTCTTCAAACTGACGGCAGTGGTAATTTCTCATTTACTTCAGGTAGTGGAGACTTTCTTACTGATGTCGTGCAAGACACTTCTCCTCAGTTGGGCGGCAACTTAGATGGTCAAACATTTGATATTAATACCTTTGGAACAGTGAGTGCTAACAACTTCGCAACAGTTTCAACACTAGATGTTGGTACATCAGCACAAATTGGTACTACACTTAATGGTCACACTCTTCCACCTGGTACTGGTGGCACATATGCTCTTTTAAGCGATATTACTGGTGGCGCATATGGTGATGCTGACGTTGATACACATTTAAATTCTGCAGTTGCTCCAGCAACAGGATATATCCTTTCTTGGAGTGGAACTGATTATGAGTGGGTAGAGCAAGCTGGCTCAGGTGCATCATATACAGACGCTGACGCTATTAGCGCTGTTACTGGTGCTGATTTAGATATGGGCGGAAACAAAGTATTATTCGGTAACGTGTATTCACTATTGTCTGATTTACCAGATGCTTCAACATATCACGGAATGTTTGCACACGTACACAGTACTGGTAAAGCATACTTTGCTCACTCTGGCTCTTGGCAAGAACTTGCAAACGCAGGTGCTGGTGGCGGTGGTAGTAGTCTTCAATCAAGAACTGTTGCAAACGGTACAACTGCTTCAATTGCAAACGGCGTTGCTACATACCTAGACATTACAGGATTTAAAACTTATTCATTATTATCAATCACTACAAGTCACGCAGCTTGGGTAACAATTTACGCTAACGGCGCTTCTCGCGTAGCTGATGCTACAAGAACCGAATTTACTGATCCTCTACCAGACGCAGGTGTTATTGCTGAAGTAATTACAACAGGCGCGGAAACTGTAATAGTTTCTCCAGGAATTACTGGTTTTAATTTAGAAAGCACCCCAACTACAAATATTCCAGTTAAAGTAGAGAGTAAAGCTTCGGGCTCAAATGCTATCGCGGTATCACTTAATATTCTACAGTTAGAGGCGTAAGACATGCAACTAGAATATATCGTCGCACTTCATAATAAGGAAGATCTTGAATCTTTCTATGAAGACATGGAAACCGAAGGTGGTGATTTATTCATTCCAGACCGAGCAGTTGATGTAACCAATAAAAGACTAATTAGTCGTAACACCCATTATATGCTAACTCCCGATGAGGTAGAGTTGCTTGAGCAAGATGATCGAGTATCAGCTGTTGTTTTAGCTGTTCTTGATACATTAGATGAACCTGCGGGTTATCAAATAGATGAAAAGTTTTCTAAAGACTGGTTCGCAGATGTTACTGATACAAACTGGGGATTGCTTAGACACAGCGAAGAACTCAATAGAAATAATTGGGGTGCTGATGGTGTAACTAATATTAATGATGAGCTTACTATTACCGCTTCAGGCAAACACGTTGATGTCGTAATTGTTGATGGCCACATTGATCCGGATTGCCCAGAGTTTGCTGTTAATGCTGATGGTACTGGGGGATCTCGCGTAGTACAATTTAACTGGTTTTCTTTAAATCAGCAAGTAACAGGTGCAAATGCTGGAACCTACTTATACGAAACCAACGGCAGCTATACCGATCCATCAAACGTCGAACAAAATAATCACGGTATGCATGTCGCCGGAACTGTTGCTGGTAACACTCAAGGTTGGGCAAGAGAAGCAAACATATATAACATTTATCCATACAGCAATGGACCAAATGGTGCGTTAGGTAGTGGTGGATTAGTCTGGGATTTTATAAGAGCATGGCATAATTCTAAACCAATTAATCCTGAAACTGGTAGGCGCAACCCTACAGTTACAAATCACAGTTATAATTCTACCATTAGGCCAGGACACGCGACACTAAGTGCTGGCTTTGGTCTTCTTGAAAGATTCACTTATCGTGGGCAGCTTTTCGATCCTGGCAGAGAATTAACAGTAGCAGAATTGCAAGCACGCGGTTGTTATGTTAATGGCACAAACGCCAGTATGAAAATGCCAATATTTTTCTCTACGAGATTCTCAGATATACAAGATGCACACGATGATGGTATTATTAGCACAGGATCTGGTGGCAACGACTATTGGAAAATAGTACTGCCAGGCGATCAAGATTACAACAATCTTGCACGGTGTCAATACGAAGTATTACCAGGACAGTTTGTCGATTTTGATTTCTATATTCATAGAGGCAGTGGTGCGCAGTCTGGTTATATAAATCAAATAACTGTTGGCGCGTTATCAAATGATGTTGATGAAGCAAAAGCTGAGTTTAGTAATTGTGGAAACAAAATAACTGTATATGCTGCTGGTGAAGGTATAATTAGTTCAATGTTAACTGGAGGTCAGGCTGACCCTAGAAATGGTGCATATCAATTAGGAAAGTATCAAGGAACTAGTATGGCAGCTCCACAAGTTTGTGGTCTATTAGCAGTTTTGGTAGAACACTGGCCTAACATGAACCAGTACCAAGCTTTGAATTATCTAATAAATAATTCAACTGAAGACGAAATGACTGACACTGATCTCGATGATCCTATGGAAGTCGAAAGTCTTCAAGGCGGTCCAAATAAAATAGCTCGCTGGTATAATCAAAGACAAGTAAGCGGGAACAACTTCCCAAGAAGAAATTTTAGAGAAAGAACTACGGCCGGTGTTTGTTATCCAAGACAACGTATTCGCAGAAGAGGCTAAAATTGTTTATAAATATTACAAAAGCTAGGGTAAAGTGAAATGGCAAAAATTTTAACAACTAAAATGAAGTCCGATACTACTAGACAGTTCTATCAAGAACTTCTAGATAACGAGTTCTACTTCATGATTTCTTCAACCGTCACTGGCGTGTTGAACAGAAAGTCTGCCGTTAACTCTTTGAACTCTAAAATGGATTTTAAAGAAGGGATTCTTTTTGGTAAGCAAGTGTTTGAAAGTGATATTAAATTCATGATCAGATATTATCCTTGGCAAAAAGATGCGACATATACGCAATATGACGATCAAATTGATTTAGAAGGAACAAACTTTTATTCCGTAGTAGGTCCAACGAATAACGATTCCGGTGACTATAGAATTTATAAATGTTTATCTAATAACAATGGTGGTAAATCAACCGTTCCACCAAACTTTAATCCTACAACAGAACAACAAATTTACAGAATGCCAGACGGTTATGTTTGGAAGTTCATGTATTATTTAACAGAGCAAGAATTTGAAGCGTATAATGCAGCCGGTTATATCCCGCTGAATGGTACGTTTGAAATTAATCCTGATCCAGAAGGTGATGCTAATAACGTAATTACGGGTTCAGAGATCTCAGATATATTTGTAGAAAATTATCTTGATAACACAGGTTATCCTGAATTAGCCAACGGTGTTGTTGCAGGTGTTCCTCAAAACGATGGAACACTTATAATTCTTGCTACAGATCCTAGTGAGATTACTAACTATTACTCAGGCATGTCTATTTTTATAACTACACCAAACGGTGTTTCTTATACTTACGTTGTTGAAAGTTCTTTATACGACGGTTCTGCTCGTAGATTACGAGTAAAATGTATTGGTGATCCAAAAGGTGATGGGGTTACTATTAACTCAGGCATTAAAATATTACCAACAGTTCAAATTCAGGGTGATGGCACCGGCGCTGTTGCTATTCCAAGAATTGTAGATGGTTCAATTACTAATATCGAAGTATTAGAGCCAGGTAAAAACTATAATAACGCAACAGCAACTGTTCTTGACCCTAACTTTGATTGGGAACCTGATGAAGAAAATACAGTAGATATAAGAGCAAGACTAAGACCTGTTCTTTCGCCTGAAGGTTATCACAACTTTAATTTAATTGATGAGATGCACTGCCGAAACGTAATGGTGTATGCTTATATTACAGAAACAGATAATAATCAAATTGGAGCCACTAATACTTATTCAGCTATTGGATTAGTAAAGAATCCAGTATTTACTGAAGATCCTGAAACAGCGAATACTGCATCGCCTGATGTATTTGATAATAGAATAGAAATTATATCTGATGATTTCGCAAAGTTCGAAATAGATGATATTATTACTCAAACAGATTTAGAAGGCCAAGTAGATTTTAGTGCTAGAGTACATGAAGTCGTAGCAAGTTCAAATACAGTATTTCTCTGTGACTACATGGGACCGCAGATAAATACATCTAATAACGACATTTCGTTGGATTATAGTAAAGATCTAATTAGTGCGACAGGACAAAGAATAAAGATAAATACACCAGTAGCTAATAATGTTATTGAATCAAGATATACTCAAAGATCCGGAACGGTATACTTCATGGAAGACTTCTTCCCTCTAGAAAGAGAAGATTCTTCAAGAGAAGAATATAAGTTGGTCTTAGAATTTTAAGGAAACTCAAATAGATGCCTATTAATACAAATTTAAATATTGCACCATATTTTGATGACTTCGATGTCGAAAAGCAGTTCTATAAGATTCTGTTTAAGCCAGCTTATGCGGTACAAGCACGAGAGCTGACTCAACTTCAAACGATTCTTCAAAACCAAGTAGAGCAATTCGGAGATAATATCTACCAGGAAGGTACTGTTATCAAAGGTTGTAACTTTACTAATCTTAACGGATTGGAATTCGTAAAGCTAACAGATAAAACTGGTTTTGATGTATCATCATATGTATCTGGTCCAAGTACAGCCATCATCGAAGGTGCAGAAACAGAAGTAGATGTTGTTTACGAAATTAAGAACGCTGCTGGCCTCAAAGCAAATATCATTGCTGCCGAGCGCGGATTTGAAACACGTCCACCTGATCTTAATACTTTCTTTATTAACTATTTGAATACAAACGGTTCAATTCAAAGATTCCAAGCTGGTGAAGCATTAACAATTACGAAATATGTTTATAATGGTTCGGTTTTAGTCGATTCATTACAAGAAGGTGGTGATGGTGCTTCTGCAGAAGATTGGCAAATCAACGTAACATTACAAACAAACCCTGCTGGCAAATCATTCGGTATTAGAGCATCAGCCGGTGTTGTTTTCCAGAAAGGCCATTTCTTATTTACAAAAGATCAAACATTAGTCGTATCAAAATACAGCGATCAACCCGATGATTTATCAGTTGGTTACGAAGTTACTGAATCACTAGTAAGTTCTTTACAAGATTCATCATTATATGATAATGCTCTTGGTTCAAATAACTTCAATGCACCAGGTGCTGACAGACTTCAAATGATACCAACGCTTGTAGTTAAAACTACGGCGACTGCTGACGTTGATCCAGTATTCTTTACTCTTATTCGTTATCAAAATGGTTCAGCAGTTACATTACGTGACGTTGCTCAGTTTAATTCTATTGCTGATGAAATGGCAAAAAGAACATACGAAGAATCGGGTAACTATATTCTAGACAGTTTTAAAGTTGATATGGATCGTAGAAACGATCAGCTTACTGCTCTTGTCGGTAAGGGTACTGCATATATCAAAGGTTTCCGAGTAGAAAATGGTGGTAAAGTAGATTTCCAAATTGATCAAGTAGCCAATACTACTATTCAACAAAACCAAGCAACTTCAATTGATTACGGTGGTTACGTAGATGTTGTAGCAATTTCTGGTACAGTTGATACTAACTACGCAACAGTGCAGCTTAAAAATTCAGTAAATGGTACAATCGGTTCTGGTTACGTTAAGAACATGACACCTACAAGACTTTATTTGTGTGGTGTTAAAATGACTGCTCCAAATTCATTCAGTGAAGTTGAAAAAGTAATTGGATCAGGTGGCGAGATCACAGTTGCTGCAAATGATAAAGTAAAAGAAATTACTAAGACGCCGGTAGTATTCGATACAGGTACACCATATATTAAATCGTTAGATGATGTTGTTATTCCTGTAAGAGCAAACTCATCTGTTACCGTTAATAGCGATGAAATTGTACTTAATGCCGGAGTTGACGAAGACTTTGCAGTTCACCAAGACGACATGATTGTAATAGATACAACCAATACACGAATCAATGTTGTAAGTGTTACCAAAACATTAAACAATTCAGTAATGACTATTGCGTTAGATCCAGGCGTTTCATCTCCTGGTGCAGTTGTATATTTCAATAAGAGATTAACAAACGCAGAACCACATCCTAAAACGGCAAAAGAAGTATATGTTAAAATTAATTATGCTTCTAATACTCCAAAGTATAGCTTAGGATTCCCTGATGTATATAAAATTGTAAGCATCGACACAGGTCCTGGCGGAACAGATTTTACCGATAGCTTTAAATTACACACAGGTCAAACCGATCATTACTATGATATTGCGTATCTTGAATATATCGCAGGTCGTCCACAACCACAAAATGGTCAGCAATTAGTTGTTAAACTCGGTTGTTACGAACGCAATACTTCACAAGGCTCTCACTTCTTTACAATAGACAGTTATCCTGTTGACGATGAATCTGCTGTATTACCTTCAGGTTTTGTAAGATCTTCTGATATCGATACTTACGAAGGTACTAATGGCAATTTATATCAATTAAGAAATTGTATTGACTTTAGACCATACGCTGATAAAGATGCTAACGTAGAGTATACTGATGTAAGTATTTCTTCGGCTGGAATCCCAGCAACTTCTGTAACTAATGTTGCTACATTCACTGGTGACTTCCTAGTACCAGCTTTAAAATCAGCAATTACTTCTGATGTTGAAAGTTATCTTTCTCGAGTTGATGCAATTGTATTTGATTCATACGGTAGATCAAAACTTATTAAAGGCGAAGAAAGCCAGCATCCAATTACTCCGTCAGTAAGTGAAGATCAACTAGTTGTTTCAACTGTATTTGTTCCAGGTTATCCTGCACTATCTCAAAAAGAAGCTTCAGAGCAAGGTAAATTCTCATCAGCTGTTCAAGTAAAATCAGTTGGCACTAAGAATTACACTATGCGAGATATTGAAAAGATCGAAAGAAGAATTGAAGGTCTTGAATATTACATCAGTTTAAATCAATTAGAACAAAGCTCAGAAAATCTATTAATTTTAGATGAAAACGGTTTATCAAGATTTAAGAATGGTTACATCGTAGATCCAATGAATGATGTACGTATTGCTAATACTAATGATGCTAATCATAGAGCAGCTATTCACTTTGATAAGAAAATTCTTACTCCTGCACTCAGTACGTTCCCATTAGATTTAAGATATGATACTGGAACTGGTACGAGTATCTTCCCAGATATTAATGCAGCTGAGGTTGCTTCTTTGGCTCGTAATGCTAATATTAAGTTAATTGGTCAACCATACGCTACAAACTTTAGAAACTGCGTATCAAACTTCTGGAAATATACTGGTAACGTTGAGATTTCTCCAAGCCACGATATGGCTCACGACACTGTTGTTAATCCAGTACCTTTAGAAATTGATCTTGCTGGCGCATTCCAAGATATGCAAGAAGTAATACCAATTACTGGTACAAGCTTCGATGGTCCAATTACCGATGGTGCTTCAACAACTATTGTTTCAAGAAGAAATGGTCGAAGAGGTCCACGTACAACTACTACCATTACGCCAAGAACACAAGCAGGTACTATTTCAACTCTTACAGTAAATGACGGTGGATTAGATAAAGTTGGTGACTTTGTTACTAACGTTCAGTTCCAACCGTTCATGAGATCAAGAGATATTAAAGTATTCATTTCCGGTTTACGTCCTAATACTCAGCACTACTTCTTCTTTGATGGTGTTGACGTTAATGCACATGTATCACCTGGTTCTCCAACTCAACCAAGAGCGCGAGATATAGTAAGATCAGGTCGTCCTGGTGCAGCGATATCAACAGATGCAAATGGTATTTTAAGAGCAGTATTCAGAATACCTGAAGGACAATTCTTTGTTGGTGATAGAGTATTCACGGCAGTTGACGTTAGTCAATATTCAAGCATTGAGTCTGGTGCTACTTCTAAAGGTGAAATTACTTATCACGCATATAACATTACACAGTCTAAGACTACTCTTTCTACAAGAATGCCAGACTTCGGTTCGCAAGATACAGCTACTTCAAGAAACTTAGCGGCTCGTATTACTCAAGAAGACGATGATCCATTAGCACAAACATTCTTTATTAAACAAGGTATGGGTCGTGGATCCAACTCAGTATTCGCATCTAAAGTAGATCTTTACTTCAAACGTAAATCAGACATCAACGGTGTTGCTATCACGTTACGAGAAGTGATCAATGGTTACCCATCGAGTGTTATATTACCATTCTCTAAAGTTCACCTGAGCCCTTCAGAAGTTGCAGTATCCGACGATGCTTCAGCAGTTACTGAAGTAACATTTGATGCTCCGGTAAGAATGGATGTTGAAAAAGAATATGCAATTGTAATTATGCCAGATGCTAACGATCCAAATTACCTACACTTTACTTCTAAAGTTGGTGGTAATGATCTTACTGCAGGTCCTACTAATGGTCAGCCAGTTGTTATGGACTGGGGTGATGGTGTTCTATTCACATCAACAAACAACAGAGCATGGCAATCAGTTCAAGATGAAGATATTAAATTTACTTTATATCGACATGACTTTAATGCCTCAACTGGTCAAGTTTCGATGACTAACGATGATCACGAGTTCTTTACATTGTCTGATTGGACCGGAAGATTCCAAGATAACGAATATGTTTATAAGCAAATGGATGTTGGTTACAGCGTATCAATGGCAGAAGGTGCAAGTATTATTACACAATCAGGTAGTGACTTCACTAGTGATTATGCCGCAGGTGATTATATTCTTGTAATTAACTCAGGCGCTACTGACGAAGATATCTTTAGAATTGTAAGTGTTGATTCAACTACTCAAATGACGGTAGATCATCCTTGCTCATTCAATGGAGCCACGGCAAGTGGTATTCCAGTTGTAGCAGGTAAGGTTTCTCATTATAACAAGTATACTGCATCTACACTTCATATTAAACAAAGTTCTGCAGTTATGACTAAGAAGTTCCAAGCCGGTGATACAGTAACAGGACTTAATTCTGAAACTAGTGGTACTATTGGAACTGTTGATAACATTAACTTAAGTTATGTTCAGCCTTTGGTACAAAAAACAAATGATTCAGTATCAACTACTACACTTAATGGTGTATTTACTGACCCTGCAAACGTTGTTAATACTTATAATATGCCAATGCAATTCGGCGACAATAATTACTTTACACAAAAAGGTGTAGTAGTTTATTCTAAGTCAAACAACTTTGTAAATTCAAAACCATTTAGTATTAACGTAGAAATAGCTAATGCTTCTAACTCTACTTCAACACCTCTTGTTGATTTAGAATTATCTACTTTACTAGCATATCAATTTAAAGTAACTGATGATCCAGTAACAACATCCAGTTATATTTCTAAAACTGTTGAGTTGGCTGAAGATTTAGACGCTGAAGACTTGAACTTATACTTAACTGGTTACAGACCAGCCGGTACTGAGATTAAAGTTTATATTAGACCACAACATGCGCAAGACAGCTCTCCAGAAGATACTATTGATTGGATTGAATTAGAAATTATTGAAGGTGCACAAACCTTCTCATCATCTTCTAATCTTGAAGATTATAGAGAGTATCGTTATGCAGTTGCTGACGCAAATAAAGACACGGGTGTGTTAACATATACTAGCGATGCTGGTACTTTTGTTGGATACAGAAAATTTGCAATACGAATAGATTTACTTGCTCCTAATATCCACAATGCACCTTTCGTAAAAGATTATAGAGGGATTGCACTAACATGATAAATCAAGCTTTAGCAAGGGACGAAAGTGGCGCGGTAGTAAATACTGACGTGGTAGCTCTTAATAAATATAAATCAGAAAGAGCTTTATATCGTAAAGTTGATCAGCTGACAAAAGAGCTCGTAAATGTTAAAGCTTGTCTAAAAAGATTAAGCGATAAAATAGATCAGATAGAGAACAACTAAAATGGCAAAACCAAATATAGATCCAATACTAACAACGCAAACATTCCAAAGTTGGTTTGATAAAACTAATGAGCTGGTTGCTATTTTCCGTGATTCTGCCATTACCGCCCAAACGGGAACAGCAGATCAAACAAGCGGTGATGCAACATTGCTTGGTGAATTTACAGCAAATGACTTAACTGCAGCTGTTAAAATACAAACTGATGTTATTGAATCAAGAACAGCTGGTGAAAGTATTGGTGTTAATTCTCCTGTAGTGATCACTCCTCCTACCGAACCTATTGCTGCAACCTTTAACTTTGGTGCTTCGGGTGCTCGTACACGATACACAGATGGAGATACCGCTTGGGATATCGGTTACGATAATTCAACTAACGCAAACTTCCAAATGAACCAAGGTACTGGAGGTCAATTCTCTTTATCGCCAGCCGGTGTATTAACAGTACCAAGTATTATTACTTCAGCAGATGTTCAAATTGGTACTAATTTAGCTATTCCTGGTACTCTTACCGCAAACAATATTGTAGTTAGTACTCTTGCAACTGGTGCATTCACCGGTACATTTGTCGGTGACATGACTGGTGACATTTATCACCCACACCCACAAGGTGGTAACGGTGCTGGTAAAGTTTTAGAAAACGGTGGCCCTGATAGAGCAGTACCTGCTTCTTTCTATGGTAACGTTAACGGAACAGTAAGTTCATTAACAAACCATGATACAGGCGATCTTAAAGAAGATGTAAATGCTACAGTATCAAATGGTAGAATGTACTTTACAGAAGCAAGAGCAAGAGCTACTTTGTCAGGTGGTACTGGAGTATCTTATACGCCAGGAACTGGTGTTATAGCTATTGGTCAATCAGTTGCAACAACAGCTGATGTAACCTTCGACGATATGACATTAACAGGCGACCTACAAGTTAACGGTGACGCTACTGTTGATGGAGTATTCAGTGCTACATCTTATGCCGGTGATGGATCTCAATTGGCTGGTATTATTCAGTTAGCAAGAGCACATATTACTTTTGATGGATCAACTGGCGTTGTAAAATCAAGTTCTGGTGGATTAACAATGACGAAAGCTGGTACAGGAAACTATGTTGTTAGCATACCTACTAGTGTTCCAGGTGGAAGACCCACAAGCAATACTAATTATTCTATTGTAGTTGGTAACGTAGATGATAAACAAACGTCTCGCGCAAATCAATCATCTGGGAATGGTGTAGTTCGTGACTACATAACAAACTTTAATGCTTGGGTTGATTCACAAACTACATCTGAGTTCCGTATTAGAGCAACAAGAACAAACTTATTATATGCGCACTTCGGTGGTAACGATAACAACGACGGCGCAACATTTGGTATTACCGCTTGCGATCCAAAACATATATCGATTGTAATACTATATTAAAGAGAGAATAATAAATGAAAACTATATTTTTTAATTTTCCTGTCAACACTCCAAAGATTGCTTTTACGCATAGTGATAAGACTGTAAAGCAATTAAAAGGATTGGGTGTAATTGATAAGGACGCGGCTTGGGTTGAGTATCCGCTTATTGATGAAAATTCATCTCGAGAAGAATTATCGTTGATTGGTATGCCTGATTATTTAAAGTTTGATGACGAAGATAATCCAACAGCTGTCGTTTTTGATATGGAATTAATCGAACTATACATCTTATCTTTGGTAAGAACTCAACGTAGTATGGCTTTTGATTATTTAGATAATATTCAAATGAGAGCAATGGTTAGAGGTAGACAATCTGTAGTTGATGCTGTTGAAGCTGATAAAGAAATACTAAGAAACATGCCTGATGAAATTGATCTTTCAGACGCGACTGATTACTGGACTGCTTATGAGTCAGTTCCTAATTATTTAATCGATTTCCAAGAAAAGTACAGGGCTGATCTAGCGTGAGTATAAGGTTTGATCTTCCAGATGAAACTAAAATAGAAGCTGAAAAAATAATTAAAAAGAACTACAGGGATATGCTCTTAAATACAAGATTAGAAGGAGCAAAAACAGTTAAAGACTGGGCAAATAATTTAACTCTTGACGCTCTTGATTCTTCAAATATTTCTATTAGCAAAGAAACTAATATGGTCAGTTTTGAAAGTTTAGGAGTTACTCAACAAATAACACGTCTGATTCAAAAATTATTTCCCACAAAACAAGTTAGAGCCACGGGCTTTTTTCATTATCCAGAGACCGGATATATGGGTTGGCATACGAACGCAAACGACCCATGCCAAAGGTTATATTTAACTTGGTGCAATACAGGCAACAAATCGTTCTTTAGATATATAAAGAATAACGAATTAATAACAGATTACGATGATGAAGGACTTACAACTCGAATGTTTGAAGTAACTGGCAAAGAACCATTATTTTGGCATTGTGTAGGTTCAGAAACAGATAGACTAAGCTTTGGATTTTCAATAAGATGATTCATATAATGGATGGTGAATGGGCGACATTAGGTACACAAACGTCAATTGATTGTTCGGTGGTTTATAGTTGGATAAATTTAAAGAAGCTTAAGCCACAAAGCATAAATATAGCAGACATTGGCCACAAGCCAATAGATAAAATAGAACAAAAAGATAGTCGATACATAAATGCGAATTTAGATCTACCAGGAATAGTTGTTAAAGGTATGAGCAACCCTGCAGATAAACCTTATAGAATGATAGATGGTCGGCACAGATTATTAAAAGCACAGAATAGCGGTCGTAGTAATATACGAGTTTATGTAATAGAGGAACATCAGGCACTAAAGTTTATTAGTTAAGAACAAAGTTTGCGCATCCTATTTTATATAAATAAAGTTAAACAACGAGCTATAACACATAAGGGTATCATCAAATGTCAAAGATTTCAGAATTAGGTCCGATTAAAGGTGCCAATACTCGCTCTGAAGACCTTTTTGTTATCGTTAACCTTATCCAAGGTGATGACGGTACTAAAAATATTACGAGAAAAGAACTCGTACAAGCCTTACAATATGAAATATTTGATAGAATAACCATTACTGGCGGTAGCATCTCAGGTGTAAGAATCTTCAACTCTACAATTGAAGACAACCAGATGAACCGTAACGATTTCGACGACGGTACAGTTAACGATTCTGTTCTTAACGATAACGAAATCCTCGATGGTACAATGGCGCGTACTGAAGTTTCTAATGTTACGATTGTAGACTCAGACTTCTCTGATGGAACAGGTAACAACAACGTATTCACATTCACGATTATAGATTTTGGCCAGTTCAATAACGGTACTGGTAACAATAACCTATTCACTAATTCTACTATCGACGATTCGTTATTCAACAACGGAACGTACGAAGCTGGCACAGCTAATAATTTATTCATAGATAACTCAGGTCTTGCAAGAGCTGTAATAGATGAATCGCGCATCTCCAATTCAACTATAGAAGACTCTTCTATTCAAGGTGGTACTCAGTTTGATACTCAAGCCTTTGGATTAATAGTTGCTAATTCTTCCTTTACCAACTCAGTCACGAATGGGTTCGAACTGAACTCAGGTACTATTCTTGGTGCTGCTATTAGTACTTCAACTTTTGCAAATGGCGTAATTACTGATACGGACATTTCAGACAGTGATCTTGATAACGTTCTTATTACTAATTCAGTTTTTGCAAATGGTGAAATTAGAGATACTACTGCTAATAATATTCAAATTACTGATTCAGATTTCTCAAATGGTACTGGTAATAATAACACCTTTACTAATCCAACATTAGAAAATGCAACCTTAACTGGTGCAATGAATGATGTTGTTGCAGAAAATATCTCTATTGGAAGTTCAACATCCGAAGATTTAGTACAGCAAAGATCAACTATTCAAAATTCTGATATATCAGATTCTACGATTTCTAATACAACAATCGAAGAAACAGAACTAGTTGACTTTGATATGAATCTTACTAAGCAATTTGAACCATTGCTTGACGAAGACAGTTACTTTGCACTGAAGAACGTTCAGACCGGTGATACTGAGAGAATGACATATCGTCAATTGTACGATGAGTTCTCGAAGAAAACAGAAAAATCACTTAAGGTTCACGTTTCAACAGACGGCGATGATAAAAATCCTGGTACAATTCTTCAACCAATTCGTACTCTTAAAAGAGCGGAAGAACTTGCTTTACAAAAAGCCGGTGGATCTTTTGATCGTAACGATATTAATAACGCAGTTCATATTTCCTGTGGCCCAGGTACCTATTATGTAGATGAGCCAATCAGTCTTCCAGATGATTGTTCATTAACTTCTACTGCAGGTCAATATGCTACAGTTATTCAAAAGAAGAAAGGTTACGAGAAAACAAACGGTATCTTAGTTGGTTCTGGTTGTTATGTACAAGGCTTCTCATACATGAACTTCGAGGTCGATAACTTTGACCAACCTGAAGGCGGTTTCGCTATTGCATATCGTCCAGGTGCATTGTTAAGAAGATCTCCATACTTAAGAGATAGCTCGCAGCTTTCAAACTTCAACCGTCTAGATGTTGAACCACCTCTAAATCCATTTAACTCAAAAGGTAATATTCTTGATTTAGGCCAAGAGTTTTATTTAGAAGCTGGTCACTCTCCTCAAGCACAATTTCAGATTGATGACGAAGTAACATTCTCAAGCGGAGCAAGCGGCTATATTTCTTACATTGCAGATATTGATTCAGCAAGCCAGATTTACGTAAGGAACTTGAAAGGAAATGTAGATGTTGGAGATATGCTTTACGCCCAACGTGGTGGTACGGGTACAGTGGAATCTATTGGAATTGACGACTTCCCAAATAGATTGGTTGGCCGTGGTGGTGGTTGTCTTTTAGCGGATAGAGCGGTACTTGATACTGACTCACTATACACCTACGTACTTTGTTTCGGTTTCACACCTCGTACTCAAAACGGTACAGGTTACGTTGCTAAGAACGGTGCTGGTGTTAACGGTATTGGTTCACTTTCGATCTTTACACGTCAAGCGTTCTTCGCATTAGACGGTGGTCAAATGACATTGAACAACTCTGGTTCTCAGTTTGGTGACATATCAATGAGAGCAAGAGGTAGCACGGTTATTATTAAACCTGCTCAAGCAAACGATGAATCACTTCTTTCTAACTCAGCATTCGCAGATACTATTGAAGAAAATCAAGGCGAAATCATTGATGATATGATTGATTACTTGACTGCTAATACTACAAGCGGTGGATTAGGTTATCAAGGTTATAATGCTGATAAATGTTTCAGAGATACGGGATTAATTGTTGATTCTGCATCTTACGACGTTGCAACAAATTCTAACTACTGGGGTCGCTTAAACGGCATCTCATATCGTTCTCCAATCTCATACATTGTTGTTAACGATCAAATGACTGAAACAGTAGGTTCGATTGAACATATTAAAGGTGAGGTTGACCACATCTTTACTAACGAGCAATCAGGCGAAGTATTAACTCGTTTAGACAGATCTCTTGATGAAACATTAAATATTCTTCAAAATGGTGAAGAAGCAGCAAGCCCAATTATCTTTGCAGATACTGGTGACACGGATGCTGTAGCATCTCGCGAGCTTGTTCAAGATAACAGAGACTTAATCATTAACGAATTTGTTGATTGGATTGATAACAACGAAGAGTTCTATGCGTACGATAGCGCTAAGTGCGAAAGAGACGTACAAGAATACATCTTACCAGCAACTAAATTTGATATGATGCTGGATACAAATTATAACTCAGTTACTGCTGGATTGGCATATTATGTTAATACTGCAAGAACATCTCTTGAAAATCAAAGAAATGAAACAGTAGCTGCTTTTGAAAGATTACGTAAAACAACTGATGAGCTTATTCAAGCTAACTCTGCACCTGCAGCGGTTGATACTTACGACTCATTCAATACAATTATTAATGCTTTGAGAGGTAGTGGCGACAAATACACTCCAACTAAAGCAACCTATGATCCAGTAACTGGTCGTATGGTTATTACTATTGGTGATCACGATTTAACTGTTGGACGTTATGTTAACCTTGCTGAAGAAAGCTTCACGTTTAAGTGTTCAAGCGACAACTTTAAAACAGAGATTAGTCACCCACGTAAATCTGAAAAAGCTTATCTTGCTGCATTACCAGTTATTGAAGTATCAGCAAAAACAATTACAGTAAATCCTGGATTAACTGCAGCTAACTTCGAACACGTATTTGTTAAAGCAGAAAATAATGCAGTTACAGTAATTGGCGAGGCGATTACATTCTCTGATAACGCTAATATTTCTGCAGACAAGCGTAATGCTCGCAAGCAATTACAACTCAATAAAGAGTTCGTTCAAGATTACATGATGGACTGGGTAGATAATGAGTTCTACTTCTATGATAGCAAGAAATGTCATAGAGATACAGAAGAATACATTTTACCTGCAGTTCAAAGAGATTTAGTTCTTGGAACAAATTATAACTCAATCCAAACTGGTGCGGCATATCGTACTAAGTCTGGTGAAGTTAGTGTAACTGATCAGTTAGTTGAAACAGTTGGTTCAATCAACTACTTAAAATCAACAACAGCTGATTTACTTACAAACTCTATTGCCGAAGACAGAGCAAATCAAGCATTCGATGAAATGACAAGATTGCTTAACAACAACGGTAAGAAGTACACTCCTACAGATGCTACATACGAACCAGCTACAGGTCAAACCGTAATTACTATCGGTTCACACGATTTTGAAATCGGTGATAGTATTTACATCGAACCAGATAGCTTAACCTTTACCTGCGCACTCGACGGAGATCTTACTGAACATTCATATCCAACTACTGAGTTTATTAACTATACTCCTACACTTGCATCTTATGATCCAGCCACTGGTGAGTTTTGGGCACAAATTGGTGTAAATGCTCTTAAAGTCGGCGATCTAGTAGAGTTCAAGCCAGGAAGCATTGTATTTACATGTGCAAAAGACGATAATGTAACTAATCACCCAGCACCTGAATCACATCACCCATTCTATAAGAAACAAATCGTTATTGATAGAATTGAAGGTGGTACTGTTATTCATATGAATGTTGGCGCAGTTGCACAAGGCGGTGGATTACATACATTTGTATCAGCAGAAACAAACGCTATTCAAGCTGAGAAAAGACATCCTGCTTATAAGCAACCAGTAATTATTACTGATCGAGATGCAACTACAATTACAGTAAGTGTTGGAGTTTCAAGCGATACATCAGTTCATACATTTGTATCAGCAACTACTAACGCAATTCGCGAAGCAGACATGTGGACAGGAACATTTACTCCACAAACTGCTACATACGATCCTATCTCAGGTGATATGGAAATCACAATTGGTAATCACGATTTACCAGTTGGAAAATGGATTGAAATTGCTCCAGAGTCAATGGTATTTAGTTGCGATGTTGGTGGTGTAACAGGAACAGATGCTGCTCCATTATACGATCACCCAGCTTATAAAGAGCCAGTAAGAGTTAAAGCAGTAACGGGTAACACAATTACAGTTAACGTAGGTAATGCAAATGGTCATGCTAATAACCATACCTTCGTAAGTGCTGAAGCTGATTGTATTGATGCTAATGCATTATACTTCTCAGATCCTGCTAAAGTATTAAAAGCTTATACTCCTACAGATGCTACATACGATCCAATAAGTGGTGAATTCGTAGTTACAATCGCAGGACACGATCTTGAAATTGGCGATCACGTAGAATTACAACCACAAAGTTTCGCAATGAGTTGTCCAGCAAATGGTGGAGGTATTGACTTCTCACCACGTATTGGAGACTATGCATACAAGTTACCATTAGAAATTACTGCAACAACTACCGATTCATTCACAGTTAATGTTGGTGACGCAGGAACAAACACAAGCATACATACATTTGTAAGCGCTGACGAAGGTTCAGTTGTTAAAGTTAAGTCAACAACACAAGGTGCATACGCAGCTAGAATCTTACAAAAGAATAAAGCATATCTACAAGCTGAAGTCGATGCATACATGGATGATAACTACTTCATCTATGACAAAGACAAGTGTTCAAGAGATACAGGTTATATCTTAAATGCAGTAGCAAGAGATGTTGCGACAGGCTCAAACGTTAACGCAATCTATACCGGCAAGGGATATCGCATTGGTACAGTTGGTGCTAACAACGTAGTTAATAATCAACTTACTGAAACAGTAGGTGCAATCACTTGGTTAAAAGGTGAAATCAATACCGATGTATTAACCGACGCAACAGCAATCACAAGATCAGATGCAGCCTTTGATGAAATCATAGATATCATGTCAAATGGAAATGCTAGTGCTGATGCTGTAGTATTTGGTGATCAATCATTATCGGTTGATTCATACAATGCAAGAGTTGCATTACAAGAGAACAAAGCATTCATCCAAAAAGAAGTTACTGCTTGGATTACAGCTAATCATCCTGGCTTCACATATGATGTGGCAGCTTGTGAAAGAGACTTAGGAATCTTTATTGATACAGCTTCTTTCGATATTCAACACGGTGGTAATGCAGCAACAGTAAATAATTCAAGACTTTACTTTGAAAATGCAATGCCAGTATTGAGCGATGAAGAGATTGTTCCAACTTCAGAAGCATACGAATTTACATCACAGTTAGTAGGTCAAATTGTTAGAGGTGAAACAGTTACTCCTCTACAAGTTGTTGAAAGTCAAGTATTAACTGATGAAGAATCTTTCACACCATCTGATGTTTCATACGATCCAGTTACTGGTGTTATGGAAATCACAATTGGTACTCACACATATGATGTTGGTGATCGTATTACTATTGATCCTGAATCAATTACTTTCCAATGCGCATTCAACGGTGGCGGTACTGATTCACATCCAAATGCTAGTGATCCTAATCTTCGTAAGCCATTCATTATTACTGCGACATCAGCATCTACAATTACAGTAAATGCAGGTTCAGCCGGTTCAAATACTGATGCTCACAACTTTATAAGTGCTGATGCTGATTGTATCAGAACTGCTAATATGGCAGATGCTTATACTCCTTCTGACGTTGCTTATAACCACTCAACTGGTGTTATGGAAGTAACGTTAGGTGACAGACACAGATTTGCTAAGGGTGATTACGTAATCTTTGATGAAGATTCAATTACGTTCTCTTGCCCAACATCAGACGTTGATCCTACACCGATTAACATATCGCACCCACGTCCAACTGATCCAATCTTTAACAAACCAGTTAGAATTGATTCGGTAACAAGTACAACTATTACTTTACAAGTTGGTAAAGCAGGTGTTGATAAAGTACATACATTTGTAAGTGCTACAGCAAACGGATTAAGAAGATCACTTAATGTAGATACTTCTTCTCGTGCAGTTAACCTATTTGCTCAAATCGGCCAAACAATTTTAGAAAATGATGGTACAGTTCCAACAGTTGTAGAACCAACTTATAGATTACCATCAAATTATAACACAGCTATTAAAGCAGATGCTGAAAGTATCTTAGGTCAGAAAACTAAGTACCAAACTGAAATCATCGATCATATCTATGAAACATATGCAGGTCATGGATATGAAGTTGCTAAATGTTCTAGAGACGTTGGTTACATTGTTGATGCAATCTCTGAAGATTTAGAGTACGGTGGAGATTCTGCTACAGTTTATAACGCAAGATTCTACTTTGAAGGTGCTATAAACACATTACCATATTATCAAAGAGAACCATCAAGATTAGCATTTACTCATATTGCTGATGTAATGGAAAAAGTTGTTAAGAATGAAGTCAATGAGCCACACTTTGGTGAAAGATTCCAGCCCTCAGGTGCTACGTATGATCCAGTAACAGGTATCTTGGTAGCAACTATTGGTGCACATACATTAACAACTGATGATTACATCTGGTTCTCTGAGGGTGCAATCACATTCTCTTGTACCTTAGGAAATCATGCAGTTCCAGAAGCAGGTCATAGATTCTTCAATAAACCATGTCCTATCATTGGAACAACTGGCTCAACAATTACATTGTGGGTTGGTAACGCTGGTTCAAATACAGATACACACACATTCGTAAGTGCTTTACCTAATGGATTATCACAAGTTACTGGTAACCTTGAAAAGCAAGATGTAACGTTAAATGCTGCAGACGCTGCTACAGGTCTTGAAGCTAAGAATCTTGCAATGGTTATTGCTAACGTGGTAGATGACAGATTAACAGTTGAAGATTATCAAGGTTCACTTGATATCTCGGTTGGTCAACAAACACCTCGTCCATTACCGGTTGCAAATACAGCTGCGGCTCCTCTTATGGATCCAAACAGAACTTATGCAAGAAAATCACTACAATGGAATAGAGAGTTTATCCAAGAAGAAGTTGTTCAATTTGTTAAAGATAACAACTATACTTACGATGAAGATAAATGTGCTAGAGACGTTGGCTTTGTTCTAGATGCAGTTGCTAGGGATGTTAGAACGGGTTCTGATTATTCTTCTAAGTACTACGGTAGAGCATATCGAGTTGGTAATGCATTGGCTGAAAACGTAATTAAAGAGCAACTAGCAGAAACTGTTGAAGCTATTGAATACGTAAGAGATGATGTACTTCCAAGATTAACAACTAGTGCTTCAACTACTAGAGCAACGGCAGCATTTACTAATATAATCAATATTATGAAGAATGGTACTGACGGAGTTACTTATAACTATGGTGCCGCAGGAGTTAGCCCAGCCCATATAAATTCACAAGTTGGCTTGATCCTTAACCGTACATTCTTACAAGAAGAAGCTATTGCTTGGATTACTCAAAATCACGGTTCATTAGTATACAATGAAGCAAAATGTCGCAGAGACGTTGGGTTGTTTGTTGATGCAGTGGCATTCGATTCTACTCATAATTCTAATGTTGCTACTAGAGACTTTGCTAAGTTATACTTCGAAAATGGAATTTTGGTTGGATTACCTGAAGCACAAAGAGCACCAACAGCTGCTTTATATGTTCACTTAGGTGCAGTTGCAGAATTACTAATTCTTAAGCAACCAGTAACACCTACAACTGGTAATGGTGAAACACAGGTAACAAGCTTCGGTAATAGTACAGGTCCAGTTGCTTCAAGAGCTGAAGAATTAATTAATATTGTTGCAACAGTTATTGCTAACGATTCACTAAGCACACTACCTACTGCCTTTGAACCACAAGTACTGAATCCTACTGCAACAGGTTATGATGAAGAGACTGCAGTAAAAGTTATCCTTGATCGTAAAGAATATCTAGGCGGAAGCGTTGTTCAATACTTAAGTGATAAGTTTGGTTTCTTACAGTATAGTGAAGAAAGATGCAGAAGAGATACTGGTTATATTGTTGATGCAATATCTCATGATATCCAGTACGGTGGTAATGCAGCAATGCATGGAACTGCAGAACTTTACTTTAAGAATGCAGTAAATATCTTACCAATCGATCAGCGTAAAGCAACAGTTGAAGCTTTCGAATATATGGGACAGGTTGTTAAACATGTTGTACGTAATGAGCATGTTCCACGCAAACTTGGCAAGCAATATACTCCAAGTACTGCAACATACGATCCAGATACAGGAATCTTTACAGCAACATTAGGTACAAATCATGGCCTTGAAGCTGGCGATCATGTAACAATTGCTCCTAACAGTATCGTATTTACTTGTAGCTTAGATGGTGATATGGCAGAACATCCATCTCCACAAGCTGGCGACCCATACTATAATAACCCTTATTACATCACATCAGCCGATGCGACAACTATCACAATGCAAGTTGGTAAAGTTGCTTACGGTAAAGGTGGTGGAGCACATACATTTGTAAGAGCTAGTATAAATGCTATTACACAAGTAGTTGGTAATCATGTTAAACAAGAAATGCCAACAATAGCAGTTAGAAGACCAATGGCTCAAGAAGCTATGAATCTTGCTCTAATGTTAAGCAAAGTTGCAGATGATAACAATCCTGGTGCAATTCCTCCAAGAGTTGATCCTATGACTCATTGGGTTGATGCAGATATCCTTGCTGAGAAGAACGTTATTGATGATAACACTGTTCAAATGGCAACTGATCTACAGACATACATTTACGATACTTACAATGGCATTAGTTACTCTAAAGAGAAATGTCGTAGAGATGTTGGTACAATGATTGATGCGTTATCACATGACGTTAACTACTCAACCAACTATGCATCTATTAGAACTGCTGAACTTTACTTTGAAAATGCAGTATCAGTATTACCACAAGATCAACGAAATCAAACTGCTAAGTTCTTTACTGAATTAGCAGATACTGTTGAGAAAGTAGTGGTTGGTACAGAAATTGATACTACAAACTCAAGCCATAGTGCAAAAGCACAAGATACTACGACTGTCACAGCGGCAACTGCGGTTGAGGCAGAGGAAGTAGCTGATCTTACAAGAATTGTTGAAGATGCAATTAGAAGAGATTCAATGGATGCTATCCCAGCAATTATTGAACCTGATACTTCTTGGGTTGATGCTTCTAAAGTTTGGGCGGCTAACGAGATTGATAGCAATCTTGATGAATTGGCTGACGATGTTACTGAGTTCTTACATGACGAATTTACAATTGTTGATTACAGCAAAGCTAAATGTCGTAGAGATGCAGGTTATATCCTAGATGCAATGAGTTGGGATCTTAACTACGGTGGTAACCTTGCAACAAGATGGAATGCAGCTTTCTACTTCTGGAACAACGAGTTAAGAGTTCCTGAAGATACAAGACAAGCAACAGCTCAAGCATATCGTCAACTTGGTAGAATCGTAGCACAGGTCGTACGTGGTACATATCCTGGTCAGGTTATTAGATCTGAACTTGGAACTGACGTTCAATCTACTCAAGCTAACGATCTTGGATTGATCTTCTACAACTCATTATTCTATAATACACCTAACAGACTTGGTCCTACTATACAACCTAACTTCGCTTGGGAAACTGATAAGACCTTCAAATTTGCTAAGGATATTTTAGATAATAACAGAACTAGAATACAACGTGAAGTACAAAGATTTATTACTTCAACTTATAAGTTTATTGATCTACCGAAAACATATAGAGATGCAGGCAACTTCCTTAAGGTTCTACAGAATGACTTTAGATATGTTGATCCATCACTTAATGTTTCAGGTCTATATACCGACGTAGGTGCAGGTGCTGATACAGCTTCTAGAGCATTCGTTGGAGCATTATTTAATATTGATGCTCAACACGTATTCCCAGTATTTAATCCACCTTCAACTTTCGCAAATTGGAGAAACTTACGATTTAAAGGTACTGTCTTGAATCAAGCTGCGTTGACTGCATTGATTAGTCCTACTCCTCCGGCAGTTATAGAAGAGAAGCAATGGGATTGTTATATTATCCCAACAGATAACAGTGCAAATAGATATGCTGGAGAGATCTTCTATTACAATCCAAATGGCGGTGGCGGTTGGGTAAGCGCAGGCATGAATAATACTGATCTTCTTGATTCTTTCGTAGGTGCTTGGACACAGATGAAAACTTATATAAATAACAATATCGCGCTAGACCAACCACATAGAGATATGGTAACCGAATTGATTGACGAAGTAATTATTGATAGTGTCATACGACCTAACTTCCTGATCTTTGGATCACTAGTTGAATCCATTGCTCACCAGTTTAATGGTGCATCAGCAGGTGTTAATAGAAACGCCTTACCGCTGAACTTCAGGAACGTTGGTGCTGCTATCGGTGCAAATGCTTCGGTATTATCAGAAAACGGTGGCCGAATCAGATGGTCTGGATCAGACGAATTAAATAACCAGTACTTCGCAAGAGGTCTTAAGATTAATGGTAGAACAGGTAGAATTGAAGGTCGACCGTTTACCTCATCTGTAAGAAAACTCGCACGAAGGGCATCTAACTCAAGGGCATCACTATAATGACTATTAATACAATTTCAACATCCCAGGCACCTGATGCAAAACCGGTAGCCAAGTCCTTTACGTTAACAACGAATTGGCAAATAATGATCGAAGTACCAAACTACTTGGTACCAGAATTGGTGTTCGGTGGTACTGATGTTGTCGAACCAGGCGTTGGAGAGGTTATATCTCCTTTAGTGTTATGTAATCATTCGGCAAACACAATTACAGTTGACGTTAGAACATATCGTTACGAACTAACAGATTTTTTCTGGATCATCAGAAATTTACAAATTCCAGCATACGACACCATTCCATTACCTCTAAACGGGCAATTCTTCAAAACAGGAGATTTGATGGAATTAAAATGTTCCGATAACTTAGCATGCGATGCGACATTATCATTCACTCTTGGTCAATCTGAAGAGGATGATGTATAATGGCTTTTAGATCAATAGGCGGTAGTAGAATAATTGGGCAGGGTCGGCCACAGGCTGTACCCATTACCCTTGATCCTTCTCCATATGAAGGTGCAGTCGCTTATGGTAGCGATGGTCTAGTTTATGTATCAAATGGTACAGCGTGGAACGCAGTTGGACAGGGCATTCAAGGTACTACAGGAACACAGGGTGACACCGGCCTTCAGGGTCTACAGGGCGATTACGGTCCGGGCTTTGATGTTATTGGTTCAGTTCCAGATGTAGACGCTGATGCTGATCAACAGCTTACTTTAAATACAGCTTTCCCATCAGCCACAACTGGCCAAGGTGTTATTGATAACACTGACGACGAGTTATGGGTTTATGATGGAACACTTTGGGTGAACGTTGGTTCATTTAGAGGTATACAAGGTTTTGACGGTAGTCAAGGCACTCAAGGAATGCAGGGTACTATCGGTGAAGAAGGTATTCAGGGTTCAAGAGGTGTTCGTGGTTTCCAAGGTATCCAAGGAATGCAGGGTACAACGGGTATTCAAGGTATACAAGGCTTGCAGGGTAGACAAGGAGTACAGGGACCGCAGGGTTTACAAGGTTTACAAGGAGTGCAAGGACTTCAGGGCAATCAAGGTTTGCAAGGCGTACAAGGTCCGCAAGCATTCCAAGGTGTTCAAGGCATACAAGGTGATATAGGTTTCCAAGGCATGCCAGGCGATAGTGCCGGTATGATTGTTCAATACAACATGGGACACCAAGTCGGAGCTCCAGGAGATAATCCTGGCAATGGTTTCTTCCGCACTGATATTCCTGCTGGAGACACGGGTGGATTTAGCTCAATTACTAAAATGTATATTGGCGACAGCGATTCATTTGGCGTTGACTTAACTGCTTATTTCGAAGTAATTGATGCTTCAACATCTGCTAATAAAGCAGTAATGAAAGTTACAAAACGAGACAATCCATCTAAATATGCTATATTTACAGTACAAGATCTTACTGATCTTGGCACATATTTTGATACAGATATTACATTCGTAGCAGGTACCGCGGTTAAAGAAGATTTCGTAGTAGAAACTTCTCCTGGCTCAGGAACATATCAATCATTCCCGCTAATCGTAGCATTCAGTATTGCAGGTGACCAAGGTATTCAAGGTGTACAAGGTCTTCAAGGCGATCAGGGTGATCAGGGCATTCAAGGTGTTCAAGGTATTCAAGGCGTTCAGGGAGTACAGGGTGTACAAGGTATTCAGGGCTTCCAAGGATTCCAAGGTTTGCAGGGCAACGAAGGTTTCGCAGGTGGTCTAACATTTAATTGGATTTACAGTTCAGACACTAATGAAAGTTTCCCAGGTCTAAACGGTTGGAAAATCAATAACACCAACGTTAGAAATGCAACAGAATTGTGGATAGATGATCTTACAGAAACAGGAAGACGAGTAGATGAATTATTCGACTTTCTTGATCTATCTACTAGTAATCCAAAAGGTTTCATCTTTGTTAGAACAGAAAAAGACAACGCTAACGACGAATACGAATTTGTAATTTATCAATTTTCAGATTGGACTTGGGATAGTGGTGTAGGGACAAAAAACTACGGCTACTTCGACGTTACATACGTATCAAGTTCTAATTTAGGTGGTACTGATGCAAGTCCGGGCACAAGCTGGACTACTGGCGCTGTACCAACTTACGGTACTTCAACAGTTATTAACTTTATACCAGTTGGCCAAAGAGGTATTCAGGGCGAACAAGGTTTCCAAGGCGCAACTGGTGTTCAAGGCCTACAAGGTCTTTTAGGCTTCCAAGGTATCCAAGGCCATCAAGGTATTCAGGGTGTTCAAGGTTGGCAAGGTACTCAAGGTCTTCAAGGCGGCGGCGGTGCTCAAGGCGTTCAAGGCCACCAAGGTGTTCAAGGTCCTCAAGGACTTCAAGGTGCAGTTGGTCACTACGGTGGATTAACATACGAGTGGATGTTTGCAAACGACATTAATCCAAATACTAATCCAGGCGTTTCAGCTTGGAAAATCAATAACTCTGATGTTACATTAGCCACCAAGTTAACTATAGATGATATTCCACTAGACGCCTATACGGGCGAACTTGACGAGATGTTCGATTGGTTAGCAGCTGTTCCAGGACCTTCAAAAGGTACTGTTATAATAGAAAGTTTTGACGATGGCTTTGGTCCTGGCGGACACCATCAGGTAGTATACGAGTATTCAGCTATAAATTGGGATTCAAGCGGTACTAAAACTTATGTTATACTTGATGTGCAGTACATCGGTCAATACGGTCTCTCAACAGGCAGTTGGCAAACAGATGTTATTGACGCAGGACATACTTCAAAAACATTAATTAACTTCGTACCACGCGGCGAAGCTGGTATTCAAGGTACTACAGGATTCCAAGGAGCTCAAGGCTTTACAGGTGCTCAGGGTACTCAAGGCTTCCAAGGTGCTCAGGGTTTCACCGGCAGTCAAGGATTCCAAGGTGACTTTGGACCATCCGGTGGCTATGGTGGTATGACGTTCGATTATATCTTTAACGCAGATACTTCTCCTTTAGATCCAGGTGCAGGTAGAGTTAAATTTAATAACGGCAACGTATCAAGTGCCAGTGTTATGTATCTCGATGATTTAGATGACGGTGGTACAGACTTACAAGGATTCTTCCGAGACCTGAAGATGGGTCTTAATGGTACAAGCGTTGTAGGTTATGTTAAGATTATTGATGGATTTACAGGCACTAACACTGATTATTCTGTATTAGAAATAAGAACAGTAACAGAAAGAGCGGGCGATTTCCAATTTGGAGTCAATTGGCTTTCTGGTAGTCAAACATCGTGGACTACAGGCGAACCAGTAAAAATTTCGTTTGAAAAACGTGGTGTTCAAGGTTTCCAAGGACCACAAGGTACTGAAGGATTCCAAGGTGATTTAGGTTTCCAAGGTTCAACTGGTGCTGGTACTCAGGGTATGCAAGGTCCTCAAGGAGATTACGGTTTCCAAGGTACTCAAGGCTTCCCAGGTCCTATTGGCCCACAGGGTGTTCAAGGTACAGAAGGTTTCCAAGGTGGCGGTGGTATTCAAGGTATTACCGGTGGCTTTGGTGGTATGACATTTGATTATACTTACGACACAGATACACAAGTAGGTAGTGTGCAACCTCCTGCAGTTGGTCATTTAAAATTCGACAACAGTTCAATGGCATCTGTAACTACTTTGATTATTCACGATCGTGATGATAACTTTACAGATATTCAACCATTCCTTAGAACAGTTGATGATTCTACAAGCCCGATTAAAGGTCACTTTAAAGTTTCTGAAAAAGACAATCCAGAAAACTTTGTAATCTTTACAATTTCTGGTTTAACTGAAAGAAGTGGTTATTTCGATATTGATGCAAACTTCGTAAGTGGTTCAGCAGCAAACTTTGCCGATAGCGAAGATATCATTATTACTTTCGCCAGAACAGGTGATGTTGGTCCTATTGGTTCTCAAGGTATTCAGGGTATTCAAGCCGCACAGGGTGTTCAAGGTCTACAAGGTGGACCAGGTGATGAAGGTACGCAGGGTACTCTAGGCTTCCAAGGTACACAAGGTTTCCAAGGTACTGCAGGATTTGTTGGTGGAGATGGTATTCAAGGTGCGCAGGGTCTTCAAGGACCTCAAGGCACGCAAGGTATTACCGGTGAAGATGGACAAGGCGGTTTCCAAGGTCTTCAAGGTCTGCAGGGTATTCAAGGTTTATCTAATCAGGGTACACAAGGTGCTCAAGGCTTCCAAGGTTTCGCAGGTATCGGTGCAACCGGTATTCAAGGTTTCCAAGGCTTACAAGGCATTCAACAAGCTGGTCACCAAGGTGTTCAAGGTAATGACGGTCCAGCAGGATTCGGTGGTCAAGGTACTCAGGGTATGCAAGGACCTGAAGGCGAAGAAGGCGATCCAGGTACGCAAGGTGTTCAAGGTCTAATTGGTATCGGTGAAGGCGGTGTTCAAGGTCTTCAAGGTCTTGATGGCGACGACGGTGCTCAAGGCTTCCAAGGTGTAGGAGGCGAGGGTAACCAAGGTGTTCAAGGTTTCCAAGGTGCCGTTGGTATTGGTGGAGATGGTATTCAGGGTCTTGGTGGTTTCCAAGGCATGCAGGGTCTAATAGGTGATGCTGGTGGCGGTGGATCACAGGGTGTTCAAGGTGACTTTGGTCCTCAAGGCTTCCAAGGTATAGATGGTGGATTCGGTAATCCGGGTGCTCAAGGCTTCCAAGGTACACAGGGTGCTTTAGGTTTCCAAGGACCGTTCGGTTCTGGTTCACAGGGTATTCAAGGTTCGCAAGGTTTCCAAGGCCAGCCAGGACTTCAAGGTTTCCCTGGTCAGGGTACTCAAGGTATTCAGGGTATCCAAGCATCGCAAGGTGTTCAAGGTGGTATTGGCTTCCAAGGTATTCAGGGTTTACAGGGTCCTGGTATTCAAGGTGGTGTAGCTAACCTACAAAATGTTCACGAAACAGCATTACAAGATACTCCAATATTCGTTGCAATGTTTGAAGCTGGTGCATCTGAAAGACCATTGATGGGTACAACTGGTCCTAATCCAGGTGGTGAATCTAACTTCTATTACACATCAGACGTTGATGAATTAACAGTAGAAAATATTCAGGTTGAAGGCAATCTTACAGTTGTAGGTACTTTAACTGCCACAGGTGTTGAAGGTAATACTAGCGCGGTATTCTTACCTGCAGATACTGCATTAAAACTGGCTGGTATTGAAGCTGATCCATACGTTGAGTTGTTATATGAAACTTCTTCTAACGCATTCATAGTTAGAGGTGAACCCGCAAATATGAATGATATCGCGTTTAGAGACGATCTTAATGCTGATATATTCACATTCGATATGACTACTGGTGACTTTACTGCAACAGGTGATGTTAATGCTAACTCAGATGAAAGCTTAAAAGAGAAAATAGTAACTATCGATACTGCTCTTGAAAAGGTTTGTGATCTAAGAGGTGTTTACTTTGAAATGAAAACAAGACCTGGCGTAAGAAAAGCTGGCTTCATTGCACAAGAAATTGAAAAAGTATTGCCAGAAGTTGTTGTAACCGGTAAAGATGGAATTAAGAGTGTTGCATATGGTAACGTTACTGCACTTATAGTAGAAGCAATCAAAGAACTAAAAGACGAAGTTAACGATCTTAAAGGTTAATAACATTTTAAAATAAACTTCGATAGGGGGCAACGCGCCCCCTTTTTTAGATATTTTCCTAGCTCGTTCTATTATAAATAAAGAAAAAGCAGCTTACATAAGAGATAATAGATAAATGAGTAGTTCCCAATTAAACATATACGTAGACCAAGGTACGGATTTTAGACTCACGATCGAATTATTCGATGATGATGAACTAGATCTGCCAATAGCCAATTATTCTTTTTACGGGGATATACGTAAACTATACTCTTCAAAAAGAACCGCTGAGTTTGAATTTGAAAAAACTGAAAATGATATTACTTTAGTCCTGGATTCACATACTACAAGCCAGTTAAAGCCAGGAAAGTATCAGTACGACGTGATAATGAAAAAACCAACCGGAGAATTATCGAAAATTGTTGATGGACTAGTGTTCGTTGTATCAACTATCACGGAGGTATAAGAAGTGGCCGTAAAAGTCAAAGTTGGTCAAACTAAAAACATTCGACTGGTAGCATCAGGCGAAAAAAGACCGGTCATCGTACCAGATTCTATTGCACTTGGAGTAGATACAACTGGTGAATATGTTCGCGCAATAGACGCAGGACAAGGTATTGTTATAACTCCTGAAAACAATACTGAATCAGCAAACCTCGTAATATCTCATTCTAATACAAGCGAAGTAGCAAACACGCTTAATTCAAGTTTAGAATTTTTACAAAATGCTACATTCGATACTTATGGTCATGTACTTGGAACAACAAGTTCAGGATTAAATGCTAATAATTTTGTAATAGAAAACGGCTTAGTTAATACCAAAGATTTTACTATTGGTAATACATCACTTACACTTGGCGAATCCACCGATCAATTAACAAATTTAACGAGTTTAGAAGTAGGCGAATTTACATTCTCTGCTAATACAATTTCTTTACCCGCTGATCTTAACTTCAATCTAGCAGATTCAAACGCAGTTGTTAATGTTGGTACTCATCGTATTATTAACGTTGAAGATCCAGTTAATGACAGAGACGTAGTAAACAAAAGATACTTACAAACTGAAATTGATAGTGTTGCGACAAATATTAAAGTTTTTGATGATCCTGTATTACCAACCGATGCTACAAATAAAAGGTATGTAGATAATTTAGTTAAAGGTGTTGTTGTAAGACCATCAGCTCTTGCAGCCACAACTGAAGATCTTGGTGCTTCATTTGCATTGGGTACGGGTGGCAGCGCTGATACACTTACTATTCCTGCAACAAACGTTCTATATATTGATGATGTTACTACCTGGCAAGTTGGCAGTAACTTAGTTGTTAAAGATCAAACAGATTCTACTCAAAACGGTTCATACGATCTTATTCAAGTTGGCGATGCAACTACTGCGTGGGTATTCGAAAGAACAACTTGGGGAAATGAATCTTCAGAACTTCCTGGCTCATATGAGTTTATTACAGATGGTACAGTAAACGGTGGAACTGGTTGGGTTATAACCGTAGATGATGCATCATCTTTTGAACTTAACGACGATACAGTTTATTGGTCTCAATTCCAAGGCGAAGGCACATATCTTGCTGGCAACGGCTTAACACTTAATGGTACACAATTTAACGTTGATAGTACTTTACCTCTTACAGCAATTACTCCTACAGGAACAGGCGATGTTCTAACAATCAGTGGAGATGGCGCACTAACATTACCGAGCGGTATTTCAGCTAGTCGTCCTACACCTTTGCAGGGTATGGTTAGGTTTAATTCAGAAGATGGTCAATTCGAAGGATACGATGGTGCAGCTTGGGCTGGTCTTGGTGGTGTAATTGACGTCGATCAAGATACAAAGATTGTTGCTGAATCAAGTCCTGGCGCTGATAACGATCAAATCGAAGTTTATGCCGGTGGTACATTATCTGCAACCTTTGGAGCTGCGAGAGTAGACTTTACTGGCGATGTTGGTATTGCTGGTAATCTTACAATTGGTGATCAAGATACAGACACGGTGGCGTTTGCAGCAGACGTTACTTCTCATATTATTCCAGATCAAGACAGAATATATTCCCTAGGTTCTACTTCAAGAAACTGGAATAAAATACACGTCGATACTATTACAAGTTCAGATGAAATTCTAAACATTGATATTACTGGAGCTGTTAAATTCCCATCAGCAAATACTGCTTTAAGACCTATTGGTCAAGCAGGTATGTTACGATTTAATACTGATGAAGGAAGGTTTGAAGGATATGATGGAAGTATCTGGACTGGTCTTGCTGGATCGGTAATTGACTTAGATAAAAATACTTATATCATTGCTGAAACTTCAGCTGGTTCTAATAACAATGAACTTGACTTTTACACCGACGCTGTACAAAGAATGCAGATTGGTGCAAGTGGTGATTTAACTTTTGGTTCTAACCTTGATAAGCTGATAATTAATTATAACACAGGTGACATGTTTGTCAACGGTTTATTAACAGCAACCAATGATTTAACTATTAATCCTGTTGGCGATATTAATGTTGCAAACAATACTTTAACAGGTCTTGCTTCTCCAGTTAATCCTACCGATGCAGTTACTCTTGGTTATCTAGATAATACGTTCTCATCCGGCTTAACAATTATTGATCAAGCTAACACTTATGCAGATGGTGTTAACTTACTTGCAAGTCCTACAATTGAAATTGGCCGTGGTCTTGAATTAGAAGATTTAGATACACCAAACAACAGTTTTAAAGTTGGTCTTGACGTAACAGGTGCTACTCCAGGAATTTACGGTAACGATGGATTTATTCCACGTATTCGTGTTCTTGAAGATGGTCGTATTGATTTTGCTACAGACATTCCTGTCGAGCTTCAAGCCAATGCTATTCCAGACTTTACAGAAACTTCTCGAGATATTATCGCTCTTATGTTTACCGACGGAGTTGCTAATTCCGAAGGTATCACAGCTGTTAACGATGATAACAACGACAAGATGTATCTCATCGCAAACAACTTTGATGTTATATTAGATGGAGATGTTTCAGGTACAGCAACAGTTAATCGACTTTCAGATACAACGATTACTACAACAATTGATTCTGATTATATTTCTAATATCGATGCAATTGCTAATAATGGTATTATCATTACTCATACAGCAGGTCCAGCCGCGAATGCTGAAATTGGAGTAGATTACACAGAATTAAATACAAGATATATTACAACTGCTGGTGGTACATCAACAGGTAATATTATTGCTCCTAAGTTTATCGATATAGATAATCAAAATTACTTTGTGGATCCGGCTGGTACTTCAGCACTTAAAGAAATAGAACTTGGTACTCAACAAACAACATCTCAAATTAAATTACGAGATGGACCTGGTGGTTTTTCATATCTTTACGCAGCTCAAGGTAAAGCTGGTTTCCTCGATAATACGTTTAACTTCGCTGCTTTTTCAGAAAGATCAACCGGTAATTGGGTTGTACAAAACGGCGATGTAAAAGCAGAAAGATTCGTAGATAACGACGCTGACTCTTATTTCTTACATCCAGGCGGTACTGATTCACTCTTAAAACAAATATCAGTAGAAGACAAGATTGTTGTTTCTGATATTAGTATTGGTGGTGATGTAGGTCAAAGAACAATTAAAGTAACTTCGGGTGTACTCGATATTGAATCCGACAACGGAGTTAGTATTGATGGAAATGGTAATGACTTAGATGTTAATAGTTCTAAGATTACTAATGTATTGGCTCCAACTGCACCAACCGACGCAGCAAACAAAGCATACGTTGATGCTGCTGCTCAAGGACTTAGAGTTATTCCAGCCGCACTTGCTGCAACAACAGCAGATCTAGGTGGATCGTTTAGTGCTGGGGTTATAACTGCAGGATCTAACGGAGCGTTTGCTCTTGACGGTGTTACTTCTTGGACAGTTGGTGATAGAGTTCTTGTTAAGGATCAAACTAATCTACTAGAAAATGGTTCATATGAGCTTACAGTAGTTGGTGATGGTTCAACACCTTGGGAACTTACTCGAGGAGAATACTTTAACGAATCATCAGAAGTTCCTGGATTATTTCAGTTTATAACTGATGGTACCGTTAATAAAAACAGTGGTTATGTTGCAACAGTAACAGACGCTGAAACGTTCACATTAAATGTAGATGATGTTGTTTTCTACCAGTTCTCTGGTGCAGGAACATATACAGCTGGTGAGTCATTAACACTTACTGGTACAGAATTTTCTATCTCAGATGGAGATATTATTAATGATAAACTTGCCAATCCTCAGATAAATATCTCAGGTGAAGCAGGTGCAAATACTGTTATTGCGTTAGGTGAAACCCTAACAATTGAAGGAACCGATGGAGTAGATACTACCATTACATCCGGAAAGATTGCAATTGCAGTAAATGAAATAGATGGTGGTTCGTTCTAAACAATAGAACAAACTATAGTATTAAAGAGCTATATAGCTATTATAACAAAGGGACATAGATATGTCAACTATTAAATTACGCCGGAGTTCCGTTGCAGGTCGAATACCTACCACTGCCCAATTGGAACTTGGCGAACTCGCGATCAACACCCAAGATGGTAAGATCTATTTTAAGAAATATGATGCAGTTGCTAATACTGAATCTATTATTGATATATCATCAAACCTTGACGCACAAGCAATCCTTGCAGAATTACTTACTGTTGACGGAGCTGGATCTAATCTAGACGCCGATTTTCTTGATGGAGAATCTGGAGCATATTACCTAGATTATAATAACTTTACAAACGTACCACCCGCAACATTAGATTTTACTTTAGAAGGTAAAGTAACAGGTACCGCATTCTCTAATACTGGTGTAATGACAGTTCAAACCGAACTTGCAAACACAGCAGTTACTGCAGGATCTTATGGTTCTGCCTCACAAATTCCAACTTTTACAGTTGACGAAGATGGTAGGTTAACAGCCGCGGCCGACGTTTCAGTTGCAGGCGTAAGTTCAACCACTTTCGAAACAGCAAACAATACATTTACTATTGGTACTGCCGACGGCGGATTCTTCCACACAATCATACAAGACTTTAATAATATTAGTGCAAACAATATTACTGTCGATGGTTTAGTTGATGGTCGTGATCTTGCTGCAGATGGTGCTAAACTCGATTTATTAGAAGATGGACTTGATCTTACATTAACCGGTAAAGTTACAGGTACAGCTTCTTCAAACACTGGCGTAATGACTCTTGCTACTGAGCTTGAAGATACAGGTGTTACAGCAAATACATACGGCTCATCTACAGGTATTCCAGTACTTACAG
>CENT01097840.1_pt1 | contig 47019 bp, 40 predicted proteins | sample 530141 | NCBI WGS metagenome assembly CENT01 (sample SAMEA2591074, study PRJEB7988) | marine metagenome | isolation source: saline water (ENVO:00002010), including | reverse complement strand
AAAGGGTGCGGTAAGAGCGCACCGCACCTCTGGTAACAGAGTGTGGCGAGGTAAACTCCACCCGGAGCAAGACCAAATAGGATCCCTTAACGTGTGGCCCGCATGGGGATCGGGTAGGTTGCTTGAATCAGTGAGTAATTGCTGATCTAGAGGAATGGTTGCCCACGACAGAACCCGGCTTATCGGCCAACTCTACCTTTATTCGGTAAGCGAAGTTAGCACGTTGTTTGCCTCTTTAGTCGACACGTTCGATAGTCGGCAAGCTCGCCTTACTCGACGATAAAGCGATGAAACTTTTATTAAGCGCTTTTCGTACATGCTCTTCTTAAAAGCTCCTTTGCAAGGTAATAGCAAGACAATAACTCGTTGGAAAACATAGCCAGATAGCTGCTATCTGGCAGTTAGATAGAGAAATCGGCGTATTTGTCGATTATTGATTGAATCTTCCCCTCAGCGCTTAACTTCTGTATCACGTTATTTAACGTACCTACTTTATCTTTGTGTCGGCTGTGCAAACGAAGGGAGAGTGAGCCTTTAGTGTGAATAGCGCCAAAACTAATTTCAACACCGTGTTTAGCAGACCAATAGCGAGCAACAGCCTCTTCCATAATTGCCACTTCTATCCGTTGATTACGCAAAGCCAATATGAGGTCACTTTCTGATTGAAAGGCGAGTGGCGTAAAGGTATTAGCGTCAAAATAAACATAGCCTTCTACGGTACCAACAATGCTATCGCTACGAATTTGGTTACGAGTGCGATAACGGTCTACATTTTCTGGAAGCGTAATAAAGTACTCTGTTACGTCGATAATAGGGTCGGTGAAAACAAAGTTGTCGTTGGCCTCGTTTGGTGGCACCCACTCCGGGCTGAAAAAGTCAAAATCAAGGGCCCCATTTTTAAACGCTTGCGCAGCTCGCTTAGTGGATAGCATGACTTTTTCAGTTTTTAATCCCGCAGCGTCCATAATCAATGGTAGCAATTCCACCATTATGCCAGGGCGCAAGTCATCAACCGCATTTTCATAAGGAATTGAGCTTCCGGAAGTGCCAAGGTTATATCTCAGTGACTCCTTGGCAATACAGGCTGAAGAGGCTAACGAGAGCAGCAATATCTTTACTAAAATTCGATATATTCGTCGTTTCACTGGGTCCATCCACATCGTAAAAAGTCGCTCGTTAACACTGCATCATTTACAAACAAGGCTAAAGATTCTATCAACAATGCTTGCATCGGTTGTTTAGAAGTTTTTAGGTATTGTTTATTAATAAGCGAGACGCTTTAAACGCAACCCATGTAGTCAGAGTAGTGCAAACTAACGATGATGAAAAGTGGCATGATTCTACTATTGCGATGCTAGAAGTAAAAAGTAAGAAAAAGTGCGTATATTCAGCTGAGTTGGCTTTTAGTTGCCTAAAAGAAAAAATGTACAGCAACCCTTTAGGACGTGTGCACAGTTTGTAGGCAATATAACGTGCTACTAATTAATTATGCGGAGAAAAAGTGCAAAATAGATGGCTCCCTTCTATCGTCGATGTTGAAGCAAGTGGTTTTGGGGCGGCGAGTTACCCCATTGAAGTCGGTATCGTGCGCTATGATGGTGCAAAGTGGTGTAAATTGATCCGCCCATTTGATTCGTGGATCCACTGGGATGACAAAGCCGAACAACTGCACGGAATAACAAAAGAAATGCTTCACACTCGTGGAGTAGAACCTGTGAGAGTGTGTCACGAGCTTAATCGCTTTTTAGGCAATACCATAGTATACAGTGACGGTTGGGTGGTTGATAATCCATGGCTGATTAAGCTGTTTAGCGCCGCTCAGGTAGAGATGGCATTTACGTGCAGGGCAATGGAATACATTTTGAGCGAGCCGCAGATGAACATTTGGCATGAGGTGAAGGATGATTTATCAGTTAATTTAGATACCCAGCGACATAGAGCGAGTGCCGACGCTTATTTAATCCAACAAACGTTTATACAAACTCAGATTAAGACCAGTAAAAAGACTCACCGGTCGCCCAAACAAAGTAAATAGGGGCCGAACAAAAAAGTGCAAAACCAATAAAGCCCAAACGAACTAAGAACATGCCTTTGAAACAAAACTCCTTAAAAGAGGTAATGCACACCTAGAGAAAGCGCCATGTTTTCTTCTTCTCCAACCTGCCGATGTTCAATTTCTACTGCCATGTTCAACCCTTTATTATCGCCTAAAAGCCATCCTAATCGGGTAAACGTGCCTATATCTGTTGGAACATACAGCCACTCTGCGTAATGACTAAATGCAGTGTTTTTCGTATTGTAGGTGGCGTAAACATGTTGAGGTAAGCGCGTATTAAAACTGCGTTTGGCACTCACAGACGTTTGCGAACCGGCGGGGTAGGTAAAGCTACTGTCGTACTGATGGGTTTCTGTGATGGAATGTGGTCTGTAGCGGCTTTTCAGCTGCCAGTTTGCCATCTTTGCGCTTTTAAAATGAATGGGACCAAAGTTAGATTCCACACTTCTTTCACGCGCACTCGCATTGCTAGCGGCAAAACAGAGTCCGCATAGTAGCAATAAAACGTAGAAGCGCTTGGTTGTCATGTGTTTCACTTTAAGTGTCAATTTCATTGCTTGTTACAACACAATCAGCAACAAAGAAGTTTAGAGTAAAGAAAGAATAAGAGCACCACTCTTTACTCAACAATCTTATTATGGCACTGCTTATCGGCGTCTACGGTATCACACTGATGCAGTACGTATTTTTATAGCTACTTATTTAACAGCAACTTTTTAATTGGCTAACTAGTAAAGCATAAATAGCTTTTATCTAAGCATAGACAAAAATGCAGGTTACGGAAATGCATTTAAAATACTTAACGCAAATTCTTTTACTTTAAAAAACAAAAAGCCCCCGCTATAAATATGCTTATCGCATTAACGAGGGCTTTTTAGCGGCGCTAACACGCCCTTATTTATTTAACTAAATTGATGCTTTAAGCGCTTCGGCTTTGTCAGTCGCTTCCCAAGGGAAAGCTTCACGGCCAAAGTGACCGTAGGCCGCAGTTGCGCGGTAAATTGGACGCTCAAGGTCTAACATTTTAATTAGGCCGTAAGGGCGAAGGTCAAAATGTTCGCGCACTAGTGCAACCAATGTTTTTTCATCAACCACGCCGGTACCAAAAGTATCGATGCTTATCGAGGTAGGCTGCGCAACGCCGATAGCGTAAGAAATCTGAATTTCACAGCGCTTGGCTAACCCTGCCGCTACGATATTCTTCGCTACATAACGTCCAGCGTAAGCCGCACTGCGGTCAACTTTTGATGGATCTTTTCCTGAGAATGCACCACCGCCGTGACGTGCCATACCGCCGTAGGTATCAACAATTATCTTGCGGCCGGTTAAACCACAGTCGCCCATTGGGCCACCAATCACAAATCGACCGGTTGGGTTAATGTGAAATTGGGTATTTCCATCAATCCATTCGCTTGGCAGAACCGGTTTAATTATCTCTTCCATGACTGCTTCGCGAACGGTATCAGTAGACACTGAGTCGCAATGCTGTGTTGATAACACTACTGCATCAATGCCAACAGGCTTGTCATTTTCGTATTTAAACGTGATCTGGCTTTTCGCGTCAGGACGCAGCCAATCAAGCTTGCCCGATTTACGTACTTCAGCTTGCTTTTGTACTAAACGGTGCGAGTAGGTAATAGGCGCTGGCATAAGCACGTCGGTTTCGTCACTTGCGTAACCAAACATTAACCCTTGGTCGCCTGCACCTTGCTCTTCTAAGCTAGCGCGGTCTACACCCTGATTAATGTCGGGAGACTGCTTACCAATAGCGTTAAGTACGGCGCACGAATCAGCGTCAAAACCCATATCTGAATGGGTATAACCAATTTCTTTCACTGTATTTCGAGTGATTTCTTCAATATCAACCCACGCTGACGTGGTAACTTCACCACCAACCAAAACCATGCCTGTTTTTACATAGGTTTCGCAGGCAACGCGTGCCCGAGAGTCTTGCTCTAATATAGCGTCAAGCACTGCATCTGAAATTTGGTCAGCGATTTTATCCGGATGTCCTTCAGAAACCGATTCAGAAGTGAATAGATTCGTGGCCATGTGTACTCCGTTTGCATTTAATTATCGAAATTATTTGTATTGTACTAAATCAAGTTATAAATACCAGTCTTTACTTCTAGACGTCTAAAAGTCCTTTGGCTCTAAACCGTTACGATTTGTTGACATTTACCGATCAGATTCTCTTTGTGTATCGCTTTTTAGTTGAGTATTGAAATCGATCGGGGTCGAGTACTGACATACAAATTTGCGTTTTATCAATGAGCATTTACGTATGTTCTGCGTAATAGACCATTTTTTGTAGGTAGTTTCGCTTTTGGCATTATAAACTCATTGAACTGTGCGGTGGCATGGGTAAGAATAATGACACATTCAAACGTACATAAAACGCAGAGCTTAAGTCGAAAGCGCGACTTACCTCCACGCTCGCTTAGATACGAATTATAACCAGGAGACAACATGCCCTCTCGTCGCGAACTCGCCAATGCTATCCGTGCACTAAGTATGGATGCGGTTCAACAAGCTAAATCAGGTCACCCAGGCGCCCCAATGGGGATGGCCGATATTGCTCAAGTATTATGGCAAGATTTTTTATCTCACAATCCAGCTAACCCATCATGGGCTAATCGCGACCGCTTCGTGCTATCGAATGGTCATGGGTCGATGCTTTTATACTCGCTACTTCATCTTTCAGGCTACGACCTGCCGATTGAAGAGCTGAAGAACTTCCGTCAATTGCACTCTAAAACTCCAGGTCACCCAGAGTATGGCTATGCGCCAGGTGTAGAAACCACTACCGGCCCACTAGGCCAAGGCGTGAGCAATGCAGTCGGTATGGCGCTAGCTGAGAAAGTACTCGCAGCCCAGTTTAACCGCGATGGCCACGACATTGTTGACCACTATACCTATGCATTCCTTGGTGATGGCTGCTTGATGGAAGGTATCTCACACGAAACGTGTTCACTTGCAGGTACCTTAGGTTTAGGTAAGCTTATCGCGTTTTGGGATGACAACGGCATTTCGATTGACGGTGAAGTTGAAGGTTGGTTTACTGACGACACGCCTGCACGTTTTAAAAGCTACGGCTGGGATGTAATTGAAGGTGTAGACGGTCATGATGCTGAGCAAGTTAAAGCGGCCATCGAAAAAGCGCAAGAAAACAGCGCTAAGCCAACCCTTATTTGCTGTAAAACGACTATTGGTTTTGGTTCTCCAAACAAAGAGGGGACTGAGTCTTGTCACGGTGCACCATTAGGTGATGATGAAATTGTAGCAACACGTGAAAAGCTAGGCTGGAAACACGGCGCGTTTGACATTCCTGATGACATTTATGCTCAGTGGGATGGCAAAGGTAAAGGCGGCGAAGCAGAGTCGGCATGGAACGACGCTTTTGCAGCCTATGAAGCCGCATACCCTGAACTAGCCGCAGAATTTAAGCGTCGTGTTAACGGTGAACTGCCTGCTGATTTCAGTGACAAAGCAGATGCAATTATTGCTGAGCTGCAAGCTAATCCGCAAAACATTGCGTCGCGTAAAGCGTCTCAAAATGCGCTAAATGCGTTTGGTCCATTGTTGCCAGAATTATTAGGCGGCTCTGCTGACCTAGCAGGCTCTAACCTAACAATTTGGGAAGGCAGTAAAGGCGTTGAAGCTAACGATGCATCGGGTAACTATGTTTATTACGGCGTGCGCGAGTTTGGTATGTCTGCCATGATGAATGGCATTACGCTACACGGCGGCTTTAAAGCATACGGTGCAACATTCTTAATGTTTATGGAATACGCACGTAACGCAGTGCGCATGGCTGCACTAATGAAGCAACCTGCTATTTTTGTGTACACACATGACTCAATTGGTTTGGGCGAAGATGGTCCAACCCACCAACCTGTTGAGCAAGTGGTTGCGCTTCGCTCTACACCGAATCTTGATAACTGGCGCCCCTGCGACCAAGTTGAATCAGCGGTATCTTGGAAGTCGGCAATCGAGCGTACTGACGGCCCAACCACACTTATCTTTACGCGCCAAGGTTTAGCGCAGCAAGAAAGAACCTCACAGCAAGTGGCTGATATTGCGAAAGGTGGCTACGTACTTATCGATAGTGACAGCACGCCTGAACTTATCCTTATTGCAACGGGTTCTGAAGTTCAGCTGGCTGTAGAAGCCGCCGCTGCATTAACCGAGCAAGGCAAGGCCGTGCGCGTGGTATCAATGCCATCAACAGACGTGTTCGATCGCCAGTCGAAAGACTACCGCGAGAGCGTATTGCCTTCGTCAGTCACCAAGCGTGTGGCGGTTGAAGCACTGTCAAAAGATAGCTGGTATAAGTATGTTGGTCTTAATGGCGCTATTATTGGTATGGATACCTTTGGCGAATCGGCACCTGCGGGCGACCTGTTCAAGCACTTTGGTATTACTACCGACGCTGTCGTAGAGGCCGTGCTGTCTCTGTAAGAGGTAAATAAAAGCCAATGGTAAATATTGCCATAAATGGGTTTGGTCGAATTGGTCGTAACGTATTACGCGCACTCTACGAGAGTGGGCGTAATAACGAGTTTAATGTTGTGGCCATTAACGACATTGCCAAGCCCGAAGGCATTGCACATTTACTGAAATACGATACCGCCCACGGGCGGTTTCGTTTCGATGTGGCCTTAAAAGATAAAACACTGTCGGTAGCAGGCGATGATATACAGCTGCTAGCTGAAGCCGAAATTAGCAATCTTCCCTGGGAAGCCCTAGGTGTAGACATTGTGCTTGAATGTACCGGTATATTTGATGATCGTGCTTCAGGGCAGTCTCATCTTAATGCAGGTGCTAAAAAAGTGCTGTTTTCATCCCCAGGTTCGCCCGATTTAGACAACACAGTCATTTTCGGTACTAACGAAGATACCTTAACCAGTGACCATAAATTAGTCTCTAACGGCTCGTGCACCACAAATTGTATTGTCCCTGTTATTCAGGCTCTCGATGCGGCATTTGGTGTACTAAGTGGCACGATTACCACTATTCATGCATCAATGCATGACCAGCAAGTTATCGATGCATACCATGAAGATTTACGTCGGACTCGGGCTGCAAGCCAATCTATCATTCCTGTCGATACGCGCTTGGCGGCGGGAATTGAGCGTATCTTACCCAAGTTTGCCGGCAAGTTCGAAGCAATTGCGGTACGGGTACCCACCATCAACGTCACCGCGATGGACTTAAGTGTTAGCCTTAAAAGTGAAGTGTCTATTGAGCAAGTTAACCAAGCGTTGCGAAACGCAAAAGACGGTCGCTTGCAGGGAATTTTAGACTACACCGAAGAGCCTTTGGTATCAGTAGATTTCAATCACGACCCGCACTCGTGTATTGTAGATGGCACACAAACTCGCGTAAGCCACAAGCAGTTAGTTAAAACTCTGGTGTGGTGTGACAATGAATGGGGCTTTGCAAATCGAATGCTAGACACAGCCAAAGTGATGTTTGAAGCAAAATAAATCGTAAATGCTGCCAGGGTTGGTGGCACCAACCCGCGCAGCTTTCACACGTTAATGAATGACAACATTTTTAAATTAACATAGGAAAGATGATGCCAATTCCAAGTATGAACGATATGGCCTTGCACGGTCAGCGTGTTCTCATTAGACAAGATTTAAACGTACCGGTTAAAAACGGCAAAGTAACCTCAGATGCTCGCATTAAAGCATCAATTCCAACCATTAAAGCCGCGCTCGACGCTGGTGCTGCCGTTATGGTGATGTCTCACCTTGGCCGTCCAACTGAAGGCGAGCCTGCCGAAGAGTTTTCACTTCAACCTGTTGTCGATTACCTAAACGACGCCCTCGATGTACCTGTAAAGCTTGTTAAAGATTACCTAAACGGTGTTGAGCTTAGCGATGGCGAACTAGTGATCCTAGAAAACGTACGCTTCAATGAAGGCGAGAAGAAAGACGACGAAACCCTTTCCAAACAATATGCTGCACTGTGCGATATTTTCGTGATGGATGCATTTGGTACGGCTCACCGTGCACAAGCTTCCACACACGGTGTAGCGAAATTTGCTACCCAAGCATGTGCCGGGCCGCTTCTAGCTGCCGAACTCGATGCACTAGGTAAAGCGCTAGATAATCCAAAGCGCCCAATGGTAGCTATTGTTGGTGGGTCAAAAGTATCGACTAAGCTAACCGTATTAAAAACACTGGCAGAAAAGGTGGATCAGCTTATTGTAGGTGGCGGTATAGCAAACACATTCATTGCTGCCCAGGGCCACAATGTAGGTAAGTCATTGGTTGAGATGGACCTAACAGAGCAAGCTACTCAGCTAATGAACAACGCCCAGGCCAATGGCGGAAACATCCCAGTGCCAACCGATGTAGTGGTAGGTGCAGCGTTTGATGAAAATACCGAGGCCATGTTAAAGCACGTGTCTGAAGTTACTGATGAAGATATGATTTTTGATATTGGCCCAGACTCATCAAAAGCACTAGAGAGCATTATTAAAAATGCGGGCACTATTGTGTGGAATGGCCCGGTGGGTGTATTTGAATTTGAACAGTTCAGCGCAGGTACGAAAGCCCTGTCTGAGGCAATTGCAGCAAGTGACGCATTCTCTATTGCAGGGGGCGGTGATACACTTGCAGCAGTCGATAAGTACGGGATTGCCGATAAGGTCTCTTACATATCAACAGGCGGTGGTGCATTCCTTGAGTTTCTTGAAGGAAAAACACTGCCTGCTGTAGCGATACTAGAAGAAAAAAATAAATAAGCGCTGTCGTTGCCTCAAGTTAGCTAATCAAATTAATTAACTTGAAACTATAACGTAAGAAATAGCGCCTAGTATGCTACCGGTGCTTACCTATACTGAAAACAGCAATAACATGGTGTAGGTAAGCGCCTTTTGAAAACGCTTCTTTTTTGAGAACAACTTTCTTTAAAAACGACGCTTTTCGAAAAATTTTTTTAAAAAAGGTTCTTTGTGAAGAAGGACTGGTTAGCTTTACAGTGATGTTTGCTGACGAAATAACTATAAACCCTACAGCTGTCGTATAGGCAGAACAATACAAAAGGAGTGTTGCAATGGCATCACAAGCTCAGCAATCTATGCTGGATAAACTCAACACACAAATCGGTTTTATTGCAGCGTTAGATCAAAGCGGCGGCAGTACACCGAAAGCATTACGTCTTTACGGCATTGAAGAGTCACAATACAGTTCAGACGAAGAAATGTTCAACCTTGTACACGACATGCGCACTCGTATTATTACTAGTGCTCCTTTCAGTGGCGAGCGCGTTCTTGGCGCCATCTTGTTTGAAAATACCTTAGATAGAGAAATTGAAGGCATGTCCACTGCTCATTACTTGTGGCAGAAGAAGCGTGTTATTCCGTTTTTGAAGGTAGACAAAGGGCTTCAGGAAGAAAGTGATGGCGTACAGCTCATGAAGCCGATGCCAGAACTAGATGCACTGCTAGCGAAAGCCGTGGCGCAAGACGTGTTTGGTACTAAAATGCGAAGCGTAGTAAAGCTAGCTAACCAGCAGGGTATTAAAGCCGTTGTAGAGCAGCAGTTCGAGGTAGGTAAGCAAATTCTTGCTGCAGGACTTGTGCCTATTATAGAGCCAGAGGTTGATATTCACAGCCCGCAGAAAGCCGAAGCTGAAGCACTCCTTAAGCTTGAGATCCTTACCCAGCTTAACTTGTTAAGTGAAGGGCAAGAGGTAATGTTAAAGCTAACATTGCCTGACCAAGCCAACTTCTACAAAGAGTTAGTAGACCACCCACGTGTATTGAAAGTAGTTGCCTTATCGGGGGGTTATACTCGCAACGACGCTAATGCAAAGTTGTCAGAAAACCAAGGCATGATCGCAAGCTTCTCTCGCGCACTTACCGAGGGTACCTCGGCTAAGCAGTCTAAAGAAGAATTTGAAGCACTGCTCGATACCGCAATTGACGGTATTTATACTGCATCTAAATCTTAATGTAGCGCTTGCATGGCATTGTGCTTTGCCGGAACAAGCGGCATTAGTTTTGCGATATGAGCCTTGCAGCCTACGCTTCGACATATAAGTTTCGAAATGTGAGCTTTGCAAAATAGACATAAACAAAAGGAGAGCATCGCTCTCCTTTTTTATGTCTATTTATTCAGTGCTGACATATTCCGTTTTCAAAAAGAAAGTGAAAAGGCATTTGACTCAAGATGAAAAGTCATTTTGACTTAAAAACTGCCTGACTTCCTGCTCATCAAAACGCAACTCTGCTTGTGAAATAGCGTTAAGGGCGGCATCAATGTCATCAAAAAACGCATATTCGATGTTTGCGGCATCGTAACAAAAGCGCAATTGCTGTCTTATTGTCATTGCCACATCAGAATCTTTAATCACTACTGCAAGTAATGCTAACCCTCGAGTTTTACGAATAGAGGTTTGCTTAATAAATATATCAAATGTGGAGGGAGGCATAAGGCTTTCACCATATAACACACTTAATTGCGCCCACTGCTTGCTTGGGTTGTCTGCGTTGCTTGACACCGCTTCTATGTGCTTTGAGAATTTGACCACGCCATGTCGCATTGTTTCGTCATTCCACGGGCCTCTTGCAGAAAAAAGTACAAGCTGCTCGCTCACTGCACTTTTGTATTCACCATGATGATTATGCATATACCTAATGCCACCTTTTTGTTGGTAAAGTCACACTACCATGTCATCTACTTTTTCAATATTCTCACTTCGTATACGGTTAGCTGTTGCTTAAAAATTAACTCTACAATTGCACAAAGAGCAGAGAAAGCGGTAAGAGTAAATCGCAGCAAGCGTGGTCTACAGCTTTAAATAAAGAACAGTTTGTCTTAAAAGTATGTACATTTTATCGACTAAATCGAGTGAGTGGCCGCATATTTAACCCCGCTTTATCTTCATGGCGTTTGATTGCGCTAGTATGAGAGCTGAACAAGTTTGAAGATCAAAAATAAAAAAGAATAGGGCAACAATGACAGCACATTATTTCCACCCACATTGCAAAACAACCAAGAAATCATTTACTACAGGCCGCATTTCTACGGCCATTTTATTTTCCTTAGGTACTTCTTTGCTGAGTACGTTACTTCCCGCTACCAGCGTGGCCCAAGAAGACACTCGCACTGTGAATTCGACGCCAACATCACCAACATCCAATAAAGCTCACCACTTTGCGTCAGAAGATATTTTCAATTTAGAATATGTGAGCGAAGCACGGGTATCGCCAGATAAAAAGCAGGTGGTCTACGTGCGTCGCTCTAATGACATTATGTCTGATAGCACGCGCTCTAATATCTGGCTTGCCAGTGTCGATGGCAGTAAGCACCGGCCTTTACTATCATCTAAACATAATTTCTACTCGCCCCGTTGGTCTCCTGATGGAAAGCGTTTGGCGTATTTGTCTGATGAAGAAGGAAAGCCACAGCTATATGTACGCTGGATGGATACCGGGCAAACGGCACTTGTTACCAATGTCACTTCTTCCCCTAGCTCTATTACCTGGTCGCCCGATGGAAAGCACATTGCATTTACCATGAGCGTCGATGCCGAAGAAAAGCCGCTGAAGGTCAATATGCCTAAAAAGCCGAAAGGGGCCAACTGGTCTCCAAGCTTTGAATATATCACTAAAGCAAGGTATCAGGCCGATGGAAGAGGCGTATTAGAGCCTGCGTACACACACATATTCGTAGTGCCATCACAAGGCGGCACCGCAAGGCAGCTTACCTCAGGTGATTATCACCATCGCGGAAGCTTAAGCTTCTCTCACGACGGCGCAAAAATATACTTTTCAGCCAATCGAAGCAGCAACTGGGAATATGAGCCAATAGAAGCGGATATTTATACGGTAGACATGCAAGGGAATATCGAGCAACTAACCAGTTTTAAAGGTCGTGAAGCGTCGCCGATAGTATCCCCTAATGGTAAATATGTCGCTTACGAACGCCGAAGCGATGAAAAAGTCATGTATAAAAATACGTATTTGTATGTGATGAGTGCCGATGGTACAGAGCATAAAAATCTCACTGAAACTATCGATAATGCTGTGTCTAACTTTGTATGGAAAGATAACAAGAATATCTACTTTCAGCAGTCGGTAAGAGGCCTAGCGCAAGTCGATAGTGTGTCGCTATCGGGTAAAGTAACCAATATGGCATCTGGGTTAGGGGGCACTACATTAGGCAGGCCTTACGTTTTCGCCACTTACCACGCCGCGGGTGATGTTATTGCCTACACAAAAGGGGCAACTAACAGACCTGCCGACTTATATGTTACCAGCGATGATGAGCGTCAACTGACGTCGCTGAATGAAGATGTACTTGGCCACAAAACGCTGGGTGAGGTGAAAGAGATTGTTTACAAATCTTCAATAGACGAAGAAGAAATTCAGGGCTGGTATATTCTTCCACCAGACTATGACAGCAGTAAAACCTATCCACTCATTTTAGAAATTCATGGCGGTCCAAATTTAGCTTATGGCCCCGTGTTTACGGCAGAGTTACAGCGAATGGCGGTGGAAGGTTACGTAGTGTTTTACGATAATCACAGAGGCAGCACGGGCTATGGAGAGCGTTTTGCTTTGCTACTTCAAGGCAAGTACAGCTCAAAGTATGACTTTGCCGACCACATGTCGGGTGTTGATGCGCTCATTGAAAAAGGCATTGCCGACCCTGAAAAACTTTACATCACCGGTGGCTCTGCTGGTGGGATTGCATCTGCTTATGCCATTGGTCTAACGGATAGGTTTAAGGCAGCGGTAGTGGCAAAGCCTGTTATTAATTGGCTTTCTAAAGTACTTACCGCTGACTCAGGGCTTTACCAAATACCTTTTCAGTTTCCTGGTAAGCCATGGGACAACGTAGAGCATTACTGGAAGCGTTCACCCCTGTCGCTAGTTGGCAATGTTACAACGCCTACCATGCTTATCACTGGAGTGAACGATAAACGTACCCCCATGTCTGAAACAGAGCAGTTTTATCAAGCGCTTAAAATTCAGAAAGTCGATACGGTATTAGTAAAAGTACCTGAATCGTCTCATGGCATTGCCGCAAAACCGTCGCGAATGATCGGTAAGGTAGAAAATATCTTAGCGTGGTTTAAAAAGTACAGCGGTGCTGATGAAACTACAACGCCAGATGCTCCTTAGTACGTTTCTTATAAAAGCTATGTAAATACAACTTTCGCCAAATGGCTTCAAAAGGGCCTTGGCGGAAGTGCTTCGTCATTACATTCGCCAGCACTATCTGAATAGCAGTGAAGGCTAACGTAATGATAAGCAAATCAAGCATGGTGACTGTAAAGGCAAAGTCAGGGAAGTACGCAGGCATGACAATTCGAAAGAGAACCGCCATCGCAATTGATTGAGTGAGGTAAAGCGTAAACGCCACTTTTCCGCAGTTAACTAGCGACTGATACCACCACGCTGCCGTATTTTTTACCTTAACTAACAAATGAGCGTAAACCAACGCACAGAAAATAGCGGGGACACTCGACAGCATCGGTGTAACGTCTGCTGTTACGCCCTCAATCATTATCAGGGGAAGGGTAGTGGCGATGGATGTCACTATTGCAATGGCGGCTACCTTTATAAACGCCGCTGAGGAAAAGCCTTGGTTGAAAAAACCATTTCGATAAAGGTAAGCGCCGAACATCATAAGTCCCATAGATTGCCATAGCATGGTAAATGGAGCGACAATAATGCTTATTGCTTGAAAGGTAACTTGTGTTTCAATTTGGAATAAATAGCTGCTCTGCCACTGCGCCACTTCTTCGCTGTACACTTCACTTGCCCTAAGTGGAAGTTCGCCGCCGAAGTCATAGAAAAATGCTGATATCACGCCAACGAGAAGCATAATAACGCTGCCAATCACTAAAAAATTGAGGCTTTTCTTCTTCAGATCGCCTTGGCTGAGGGAAAAGCTCTTTAGAATTAAAAAGGCACAAAAACTGTAATACAGCAGAATATCGCCACCAAAGATGAAGACGCTGTGCAGTAGCCCAAATACAAAAAGCCACTTTAATCGAGACTTAGCAAACGTTAAAAAGTCGTATCCTCGCGATTGGCAGTGTTCAAATTGAATAGCCAAGCCTGCGCCAAAGAGCAAGCAAAATAACGAACGGAATCTTCCATCTAAGAAAAGGGCATTGACTAGCGAAATGATGTCATCAGATAAAAGCGGTTCTTCAAAAAACGCGTAGCCAGTGTAAAAATTTTGGTGAAACGTAATATTTAAAAAGAGTATGCCGAGGATAGCTAGGCCTCGAATGGCGTCTATTGAATGAATTCGCATTTACATTCCTTGTAAAAGAAGATGGAGTGCCATTAGTTTGGAGTAATAGCAGTTTGGAGTTACAGCAGTGTAGCGAGTCTGATAAATAAAATCGAAATGAAAAATGTATCGAAACGTTTATTAGTTTTTGCGTTTTTGAACTTTCTTGATTGTATTCACGATGACATGTGACACGAAAATTCTAGGTCTGCTACTCGTCAAATTGACTCATCGTTTAAAATATAAAAAATAGCTAGCACTGCCGCTAGCTACTTTCTTGATGTTAAACGCAGTAGAAAGAAACCCAGCTAGCTATTAATCAGTAATTCCAAGTCTAACGCTTGCCAATGCTGGCTCTCACTGACTAAATCAGCAGATAAAATGGGCTTTTCCTCAAGCCACCCTTCAGGAAAGTTCAACGATAATGATGATGGGGTAACGTCAATCGTCATGTCTGGCAAGAATTGCTCTTGTCGTTTTAAATTGAGTAACGCTCCTAGTCTTAGTAGTGCAATAAGGCGCTTCACGGCGTTGCTGTCAAAAAGGTTAAAGCTAGGTAAATCACTAATGCGTATTTTCTTGCGATGAAAACGCACCAGTGTGGCTAACAATAGCTGCTGCTCTTGAGTGAAACCGGGCATATCAACGTTAGCGAGAATGTAAGCACTGTGACGCTGCACGCCACGGGAATTAATTTGTATACCCACCTCGTGAAGTAGAGCTGCCCAACCCAGCATATTTTTAAAGTCTTGGCCTTTAAGTTTCCACGCTTTTTCTGCTTCTCGCAGCAGCATTAGCGAGGTATTTAACACCATGGTTGCTTGCGAGGTATCCACATCATAACGGGTTGCTAAGCTACTTGCCGTTCTTCCGCGAATATCAGCGTGATGAAGCTCGTCTTCCATTTGATAAAGCACTCCTTCGCGCAATGCCGCAGGGGAGTAAACAAGTGCTTTAATATCTAACGCTTTAAACACCGCAATTAAAATAGCAATACCACCGGCGATGACCACGCGGCGATCTTCGCTTAAATTGGGAAAGTCCAACTTATCAACATGCCCCGCATCAATGAATTGGTCCATAAGGCTACGCAAGGCTTTCAACGTAACGGGAATATCGTGTTCGTTAGTTTTGTCTTGCTGACATAGCGTAAATAGCGAGCGAATAGTCCCCGAGGTGCCAACACACTGCACCCAGCCAAGCTTGCGATACTTAACGTCTATCATCTCAAGTTCTTGAGCGGCACTGGTTATTGCTTTATTAAACGCGCTGCGCTTTAGCTCGCCGTTAGCAAAAAATTTCTGCGTGTAGCTTACACACCCCATTTGCAAGCTTCTACAAAGTAGAGGTTTAAACCCTTTGCCAATAACAAACTCCGTTGAGCCACCGCCAATATCTACCACCAGTTGCTGGCCATCGGCATGATTAGTGTGGGCAACGCCGGAGTAGATTAAGCGCGCTTCCTCCACCCCTGAAATAACCTCAATAGGGTAGGGCAGTACGTCTTTCGCTGCGCGAATAAACTGTCTGGCGTTTCGCGCTTTTCGCAGGGTGTGCGTGGCCACAATTCTGACTGAATCGGGCTCGAAGCCCTTTAAACTCTCAGCAATGACTTTGAGCATGGCAAGGCCACGTTCTATGGCTTCATCAGACAAAATATTGTCGTCATCTAGCCCTTCGGCAAGTCGCACCTTCTGTTTAACGCGGTGAAGAATTTGAACAGAGCCCGCTACAATTCTCGCCACGACAAGGTGAAAGCTGTTTGAGCCAATATCTAGCGCGGCGACTTTACTTACTTCCCGGGACTCTACACCGTCAAAGATGGATTCATGCTCAGTCATTTGTGATTAGGTTATCCTACAGGTTGTCTTCAAGTTGTTTGAGGTAGTCGTATATCTCTATTTGAGAGCGTACCTTTCTGCGATTACCGCGCAACACATAATTATTCGTCTGCTCAGAGTTGATAACGCGCGCTTTCAGCGTATCGTTAAACTGTAGCTCCATAATATCAACAATGCGCTGCTGCAAGGTTCTATCGTAAACTGGGCAACCCACTTCTATACGATTGTCCATGTTACGTGTCATCCAATCGGCAGAAGAGATAAAAACTTTCCGGTCACCGCCGCCTTCAAAAATCATCACGCGAGGGTGTTCTAAGAACCTATCGACAATAGAGATAATTTCAATGTTGTCGCTAATACCTTTGAGGCCTGGGTTTAGTGAGCACATACCGCGAACGATACCGCGAATTTTAACGCCTGCTTGGCTAGCTCGATATAAATCGTCAATCAACTCTTTATCAACAAGGTTGTTGATTTTGAACGTTATTTGCGCATCATGGCCTTGGTTTAAATGCTGTATTTCCTGACGAATTAACGACTGAATCTTGGTTCTTGAGTTCAGCGGCGAAATTTGTAGATGCTGGAATTTATAACGGCGGTACGGGTATTGAATAAGGTCAAACACCGCTACGCCTTCGTCGGCTAATTCTTGATTGCGCGTAAACAAGCTGTAATCGGTGTATATTTTAGCGGTTTTCTCGTTAAAGTTACCCGTACCGAAATGGGCGTAATTAATTAAAGTTCCACGCTCTTCTCGCGTCACAATACACAGCTTCGAGTGAATCTTAAGAGTAGGCACCCCAAGCACAACGCGAATTCCCGCTTCGGTCATTCGTTTCGACCACTCAATATTCGCTTCTTCGTCGAAACGGGCGCGTATCTCTACAACCACGGTCACTTTTTTACCGTTATCCACCGCGTCAATGAGCGAGTTGATGATGCGAGAATTACTCGCAACCCGATAAATATTAATGCGTATGGTGCGTACATTAGGATCGAAAGCTGCCTGACGCAAAAATTCAGTGAAGTGCAAAAAGCGGTGGTAAGGATAGTGCAGTAAAATATCATTGGCTGTAATGGCATCAAACACGGTGTTGTGTTGCGAAAACGCTTTGCTATCAATAGCCGGCAGCGGCGTATGCTCAAGGTATTCTCGGCCCACGTTGGGAAAGCCAATAAAGTCTTTAAAGTTACGATAGTGTCCCGCAGCATGCATGGTATCAAGCTTAGTAATTTTAAGGCGCTTGCGCAGGTCTTGCATCATATCGTCTGGCATATCGGTATCATAAATAACCCGAACCGGCTCTGCAATAAGACGCTGCTTCATGCTTTCAGACATCTTCTCAACGTAGCTTTCGTCTATCTCATCGTTGATGGAATACTCTGCATCCCGAGTCATCTTAAATGAAAATGACTCTATCTCGTCAAACTTGATAAAACCTCGAAAGATATCTTCAAGGCAAAGCTGAATCATGTCGTCGAGCATAATAATATGCTTTTTCTTTTTACTTTTTTCTGGGGGAATAAGCATAAAGCGAGACATTTCAGTGGTAGGAACCTGAATGACTGCGAATTTCGTGTTTTTCTCTTTTCTTCTCAGGGCTACATACAAATAAACAGACGTGCCGTTTAGCCGTTTTAATAGGTCTGTTTTTTTATCAATAATGATAGGCGCAATATGACGCAGCACTTTATTCACAAAAAAGTTGCGAACCCACTGCTGCTGATAATCATCTAAGTCGTTTTTACGAAGTATATGTATATTGTATCGGGCTAAACTTTTTACGACGTCTTTATGAATTTTATCGAATTTTTCTGAAAGCTGAACTACCTTCTTTTGAATCAAAGCCATTAATGCTGTCTGACGCTCGGCCTCTTCTTCGTTACCGTCGTTTTGTGCAATTGTGATTTGTCTTTTTACACCCGCCGCTCTTACGCGATAAAATTCATCGAGGTTGTTTGAGTAAATACCTAAAAAGCGTATACGTTCAACAGCAGGGGTGTTTTGATCGGCGGCTTCCTGCAACACGCGTTCGTTAAAAGCTAACCAACTCAGTTCCGCAGGATAATATAAAACGTTGTTATCCATAATTTCTCATTCAAGACTCACAAAATGGTCAAAGGCTGTCATCCGTTAATTACACTTTGATGACAAGGCAATACTTAGCAATGGGCGAAACGGCGTATTCTTCACATTAGTGCGTTGCGGTGATGTCGACAACTAAGTCATTCGCCAAAGCTTCAAGGGCGTCTTGCAATGCGCCATCGTCAAATTCTGCTGGTACACCAATTTCCGCTTTCGCTTTAAAAATTAAACTGCCCCAGTTAGGCGCGCTTTCGCAGTGTGAGGCAAAGGTAAGTATGTTGAGGTTGAACTGATTAAGTACATTAGTCAGTTCTTGCACTATACCGGGTTTGTCATTACCCATTACCTCTACGGTATACTTAACGGCGCTGCTTTCTTGAGGTCCAAGTGCGGCTACATGTTGAACGGTGATGTCGGGTAACGCTTCAATGGCGTCAATTAAAGGCTGTTTTCCCTCTGCACTGACATGCACTTCTACAAAGCCTGTGAATAAACCGGCCATGTGCGCAAAGCTTGATCCCAACCAGTTACCCTTGTGTGTATAAATACATTTCGCAAGCGAATCGACTAACCCAGGCTTGTCCTGCCCCATTATGTTTATAACTATAGATTGCATGCAAAACTCCTTGATGAATGGCTGAGAAATAAGCTGAACGTGCTTACGCAGGCTAATGGCTAATGTGTTAGCGCTTGATGGTTGATTTGAGTCATAAACACACCGCCTAAAACATGTAGCACGAAAAATTTTCGCTTGCTATTAGCATAACAAAACTTACACTGCTCACCAGTGCAATTTACTCCAAATTCTTCCACAGCGAAGGGTTTTTATTATATAAACACTAAAAAGTAGAATGACTCCCGATAGCGATAGCATAAACAAGAGACGCCAACGGACTGACAGACGGTCTCGCTTTTTAGTGACGGGCTTTGGCTGTCTGGTGTTGCTGACTCTGGTTATTTTAGTGTCACACCTCATAAGCCAAGCAATACCGCTTACCTACACGCCTTCACTTAAGCAAGTTGCCCACACCACCGTGCCCAACAATGAATCTATTATTAGCACTGGCGATATCTTTAACGGACAACCGCTGTTGGCAGAAAAAGCAAACTGCCGATTAGGGCTTCTCGCCTTTTCTGAAGGTAAGCTAAAAAATACACAAGATTACACAAAACCTTGTGGTCACACGCTTTCTGCTATGAGCGTAATGGGCGAAAACTTCATTATTGATATTTCACCCACAGGGCAGGTACGTGTTATTCCTGTGCGAACCTACAATGCAGACAAACTGTTAGATAAGAAGGTAGTGCAAAGCACTCCGTCTAATACCATTGCATTTGCGCTTCCCAAACAGGTTTGGCAGGGGCAAAAGCACTGGCAAATTCAATTATCCAATCGATGGGTGGTGACACAGATTACCCTTGATAGCGGTGTTTTTGTGCGCTGGGTTAATCGCAAAGCGCCCACCACGTTTATCGATAAGCATTTTTCGGGTGTAGAACAGGTCACGCTGATGCCTGGCAGTGAAAGCATGCTGCTGCATAAAAATAACGATATTTATCTTCATCGCCTTTACGATAAGGCTAATGCATCAGCGCCATTTATCAGTAATGTGTCTCACGAAGGCAGTGATGCATTGGTCTTCCCCTTGGCCAAACAGCGTTCATTCTTTTTGCACAACCTCAACACCCATGCATTAACGCGGTGGGTATTGAGTAAAGGCAGCGAGGGCTTACACTTTCAAAAGACATACTCAATTGTGTTAAGCGATGATGAGGTAACGCTAGATATTGCTGAGCATGCCAGCATGAATTTGATTTCAGTGCTAACCAGCAACAATACGCTATTGCTCATCAACCGAATTACTGGGGAGATAATAAGCTCTCGCCACAGTGACACGGCTATTTCTAGTATTGACTGGCATGGTGATGTGTTAATAGGAAGAAGTAACAGTTCGGTAACGGCATGGCAGGGTAAGCACTTAAGCGGTATTACCACGTGGTCTTCTTTGTTTGAACCACAGCATTATGAAGGCTATGACACCGAGGCGACGGTATGGCAAACCACTAGTGCATCAGACTACCAAGAGGCTAAATTTAGTTTAACTCCGCTATTAATAGGTAGTTTTAAAGCATCTTTACTGGCTTTGGTTATCGCTATTCCCGTTGCCATTGGCGCGGCCATTTATACTGCTTACTTTGCAAAAGCGAGACTTCGCGACCTGTTAAAGCCGGCTATTGAGATGTTAGAGGCTATCCCCAGCGTACTCATTGGCTTTATTGCCGCTATATGGCTATCGCCCAAGGCAGAGCAATTTCTATTTTCCGTCGCTTTTTTTATTATCTTCGTGCCAATTGCACTTATTATTGTGTCGCTGTTTCAGCGCCAAGTAGCGCAATACCTGCCAAAGCGTATTCGCCACGGTAGCGAGTTGGTATTTGCCCTAGGAGGCACCTTATTACTCGCCTTTATCAGCGTGGAGTTTGCGCCTCAATTTATATTCTCCATCATGGGCGTTGATGGGTTTGCATTGTTGGCGTCGGGGTCAGACAGTCCAATTGGTAAAACAACCATTGTGGTTGCCATAGCTTTAGGTATCGCAATTTCGCCCAGTATTTATTCTTTGGCTGAAGACGCCATAAACGGTGTGCCCGAAGATTTGAAAAACGCCTCGTTTGCGCTGGGAGCAACACGACTTCAAACACTAATGCATGTGGTGTTGCACGTATCGCTGCCTGGTATTATTGCTGCCATAATGCTGGGCTTTGGTCGCGCTTTTGGTGAAACAATGATTGTTCTTATGGTAACGGGGAACACCCCCATATCTAGCTGGGGCCTTATTGAAGGGCTAAGGGCACTAACCGCTAATTTAGCCATTGAATTGCCTGAAGCTGATGTCTCATCGGCCCATTATCAAATTCTCTTTTTTACCGCCTGCATTTTGTTTGCATTCACCTTCGTGGTAAATACCATTGCCGAGGTTATGCGACAGCGACTGGGAAGGAGAAAAGAGCATGGCTAAGCTTCGCCTTTCTGGCTTAAATGCGGTGCAGCGTCAGTCGCTGGCGATTAGTTTAACCGCCTTTTTTACTGGCCTATTGCTGATTGCCCTTATTAGCGTACTCGTGTTGATTACGGCAAGGGGCGGCGCTTATTTTTGGCCAAAACCCATATACAGCGTTGCGCTTACTCCCATATCTCCTCCAGCGCTTGCCACCGACCAAGTTCTACCTAAAGAAGCTGCGTCTAAAGAGACTACGCCTAGAGAGACTGAACAGGTTGTGACTCTTTTAGCCAATGTATTCGATGATGAGGCTAAATCGGAGATAAGGCTTAAGTACGCAGACGCGCTAAACCCATACGGGGCGCAATTGTTAGTTGAGCGTGAGCGTATAAAGCGTATTGACCTGGCTAAAAACAGCGCCGAGATAAAGCTCAATGACGGGCGGCAGGTAATGGCTGTGCCTGAAAATGTGGTTACGCCAGAGGGCGCCAATATTCCGCTTGCTAAATTGCCGCAAATAATGGAGTCAGTAGCACTCATCTCAGATGAAATTACAAAATTAAACAAACAGTTTTTAGCGCCAATTCACGAGTCGCTCTCTCGCTTTGACAATCGAGATGTGGCAGCGGATGCACCAGCGCGAGAAAAGCTAGTAGCTCAGTTCAATGAGTATCAGCAGCGAGTTCGTTCACTTGAAACTCAGCGAGATCAATACAAGCTTGCGGTGAGCTTTGCCGACGGGCAGCCTTTTAGTATTCCGATATTCACAATTCAAAGTGTCGATTTTGTTAGTCGATTAACAGGGTTTGAGAAGTGGCAGGTGGCCATTGGTGAAGTGTTTGTGTTTCTCACTGAATCGCCTAAACAAGCGAATACGTCGGGTGGCGTATTTCCTGCTCTATTTGGTACGGTGCTAATGGTATTTATTATGACCATTATCGTTACCCCCTTTGGCGTAATGGCTGCTATCTATTTAAGCGAATATGCGCCAAACACAGCCCTAACCACCATTATTCGCGTAAGCGTAAGCAATATGGCCGGTGTGCCTTCCATTGTGTATGGTGTGTTTGGCCTTGGTTTCTTTGTGTACACACTTGGCGGCAGTATAGACAGCCTCTTTTTTAGTGATACGCTACCTGCGCCAACCATGGGTAGCCCAGGTATATTTTGGGCGGCATTAACCATGGCAATACTCACACTTCCGGTGGTAATTGTAGCTACCGAAGAGGGACTTAGGCGGGTGCCAGAAGGGCTAAAAGCGGGCAGCTATGCACTAGGTGCCACTAAAATTGAAACCATTGTACGCACTATATTGCCTATTGCTTCTCCCGGTATTATGACCGGCGTTATATTGGCCATTGCCAGAGCCGCGGGTGAAGTTGCGCCACTTATGTTGGTGGGGGCAGTAAAATTTGCGCCTGCCTTACCTATTGATGGTGAGTTTCCATTTTTACACCTCGATAGACAGTTCATGCACCTAGGTGTGTTAATTTACGACAGTGCATTTCATAGCCAAACCGATGCTAAAAGTGCATCTATGATGTTTGCCGCGTGCTTACTACTGCTGGTGGTTGTATTTGTACTTAATATTTTAGCGGTACTACTTAGAACACGCTTACGTAAACGGTATTTAAAAGGGTAAAAGCTGTCATGCTGAAGTTGTTTAAACATAATATACAGCCCGTTAGCGAGTTATCGAGCGCGCAGACAGCAGTTGAGGTTAACGCACTCAACTTATGGTTTGGCGATAAGCACGTGTTAAAAGACATCACCATGCGGATCCCGAAAAACAAGGTCACAGCGTTAATTGGTCAAAGCGGGTGCGGTAAATCCACACTGATAAACTGCTTTAACCGGCTAAACGACCTGTATGACGGTTGTCAGTATAAGGGTGAAGTGATTATTGATGGTAAAAACATTAATAGTAAAAAAACCAACGTGTCACGGCTAAGAGCCAAAGTGGGTATGGTATTCCAGCGCCCAAATCCATTTCCTATGAGTATTTACGAAAACGTATGCTACGGATTGAAGCTTCAAGGGGTGCGTGAAAGACGGAATTTAGACGATGCGGTAGAAAGTGCGTTAAAGCAGGCCGCATTGTGGGATGAAGTGAAAGACCGATTGTTTGAGCCTGCCATGACCTTATCGGGCGGTCAGCAGCAGCGGTTAGTGATTGCGCGGGCTTTATCCTTAAAACCAGAAGTGTTGTTGCTTGATGAGCCAACCTCAGCCCTCGATCCGCTGACGACGCTTTTCATTGAAGAACTGATGGAGTCGCTTAAAAAGCAATGTACGATAGTTATTGTTACTCACAATATGCAGCAGGCCGCGCGCGTAAGCGACTACACGGCTTTTTTCCATCAAGGTAAACTCGTGGAGTATGCCGATAGCGATACGCTGTTCACCATGCCTGAGAAAAAACAAACAGAAGATTACATTACGGGGCGATATGGCTAACAGCGACTTTTTTATTCCCGCTAGCCATATACGAAGTTGCGCGCTACCTTTAATCGCTGCCCCCGTTGCATGCGTCATGTTTTGTTGTGCCACGTTTACCGTTCACTGGAGTTACTAGAATGCGTCAAGTTGCTTTAAATACTCATATTTCGGGTACGTTTAACGTTGAATTAGAAAACTTGCGCAACTCCGTGCTAACTATGGGGGGCGAGGTAGAGCAGCAAATGGTAGATACGCTGTATGCCATTAAGCACAACCATGCAGCTATTGCCGAAAAAGTAGTGTTGAACGACTTAAAAATAAACTCTATGGAAATTCAGATAGACGAAGAATGCCTGAGGATTATTGCTAAGCGACACCCCACGGCAAGCGATCTGCGTTTAATCATGACCATTTCTAAAGCTATCACTGATATTGAGCGTATGGGTGATGAAATAGAGCGCATTGCTAAGTTGGTAACGCGAAACAAGCTTCCTTCTTCTGACACCATAAAAAGCAGTATGGTAAAAATAGGCGAACAGGTTATCGACATGATGCGCGGCACATTCGATGCTTTCGCGCGACAAGATGAGTCAGCAGCCCTTGAGGTTTATCGCCAGGACAATCAAATAGACAGCGAATACAAACGCCTGATAACGTACACCACGTCTGAAATGGAAAAAATCACCGAAGATATGCAAGATTGGCTGGACGTGCTTTGGGCATTGCGTTCACTAGAGCGCATTGGCGATCGATGTAAAAACGTTTGCGAATATGTTGTGTACCTAACACGGGGAACCGATGTACGTCATACCTCCCTTGAAAGCATCCATCAGAAGATAGAAGATCTGACTTAATTGACTGCGTAGATGTCGCTATACCGCACGCGTGGCGTGGGATGGCGTGTCTTTTGAAATATAGCTGTCATAAAAATGAAACATTTGATTGAATAATCAGCGTCGAGATATACTTTTACCGAATTTCGATGATTTTCGCTATGGCTTCGAAGATGGTTACGTTATCATGCGCCGGAGCCGAGGACAGGTCGTGCAAAAAACGAACATTATGCTAAAACATAATCTGTCTTTAACATCACACTCTAGCCTATTTGGCTCGGGGAACTGCTACACAGTGAAGTAGCGTAAAGCCCAAATCGCATTAGCTCGGGAGCGATACTTAGTGGATTTTTTTGAAAGTTATGGCCTAATTCTAATTCTTCTTGCCGGTGGTGTAGGTTTCATCATGGCGTGGGGAATTGGAGCCAACGATGTTGCCAATGCAATGGGGACATCAGTAGGGTCAAAAGCATTAACAATAAAACAAGCAATTTTTATTGCGATGATATTTGAGTTTGCTGGCGCTTACCTTGCGGGTGGTGAGGTTACCTCTACCATACGCAAAGGAATTATCGACTCAAGCTTCTTTACAGACATACCCGAATTGCTCGTACTGGGCATGATTTCCTCGCTGTTGGCTGCCGGTATTTGGTTGGCCGTAGCGTCTTGGTTAGGTTGGCCTGTATCTACAACGCATTCTATTATCGGCGCAATTATCGGTTTTACTGCAGCCGGCGTAAGCATGGACGCCGTTGCGTGGGATAAGGTTGCCGGTATTGTGGGTAGCTGGGTGGTAACGCCTGCTATTTCGGGTGTTATTGCCTATTTAATATTTATGAGTGCGCATAAACTCATATTCCAAACTGCCTCACCCTTTGAAAGTGCTAAGCGCTACGTTCCATTTTATATGGCGTTAGCGGGCTTTGTAATGTCACTCGTGACTATCAAAAAAGGGCTTAAGCACGTTGGATTAGAAATGAGCGCGGTGAATGGATACATTCTCGCCGTGATTATCGCAGTGTTACTAGGTGTTTTAGGCAAGTGGTACATTGGCCGCATGAAGTTCAGTGGCTCTGAAGATGCAGATTTACAGGCCGCAAACGTAGAGAAAGTGTTTGCACTATTAATGGTAGTGACGGCATGTTGCATGGCATTCGCCCACGGCTCGAACGACGTAGCGAATGCTATCGGACCATTAGCGGCCGTTGTCAGTGTAGTGAGCAGTGGCGGCGAAATTAATGCAAATGCCAAGCTTGCGGTATGGATTTTACCTCTTGGTGGTTTAGGTATCGTTGCTGGTTTAGCGCTATTCGGTCATCGAGTTATAAAAACCATAGGGCAGGGGATAACTCACCTTACGCCTAGCCGTGGTTTCGCAGCAGAATTGGCAGCAGCCTGTACCGTTGTTATTGCGTCAGGAACAGGTTTACCTATCTCTACCACGCAAACGCTTGTTGGTGCGGTGCTAGGCGTAGGTTTAGCGAGAGGTGTTTCTGCACTTAATCTTGGCATTGTGAGAAATATTGTAGTGTCGTGGGTTGTTACGCTTCCTGCGGGCGCCATTCTCTCAATTATCTCGTTCTATATATTAAGAGCATCGTTTGGGGTGTAAAACCACAGCAGTGTTATTCCGGCACTAGAATGCTGGAAAGTTTGCATCGCTAGCAGAAATACAATAATTAACGATATTGCTGTAAACGTAGAAAGCACCAAAAAAGCCGCGATAAGTGAAAACTTATCGCGGCTTTTTTATGTCATCGGTCACTTCGTTCAAGCACTCATTTTTTCTCAATAGAAATCGGTGTTTGAAATCCACTCGGTTTTATTCCGACAACCGCGCAATGCAGTTGATGAATGGTTTCTTCAGCGGTACCACCCATAATAAAACCAGGTACGCCAAGCCTTGCCACGGTACCCATGACAACCACATCGGCACTAACAGACGCTGCTGTGGCCGCAATTTCTCGTCGAGGGTAGCCGTGTACAATGTGTTTTTGCGGTTTAAGGAAATCCAGTACGTCATCGTCTAGCTCATCAGAAAGCTCGTTGAGCAGAAGGGCCAGCTCGTTATCCCGTTCCTCAAATATTTTGGCGAGGTCGTGTTCCATTCTATCGTTGTCGACAGTGATAAATCCGTCTCTTGCTATGTTTTCGGGAACCGCATCGAATACATGCACAACATGCAGTTGAGCAAATTCAAGTAAAGCAATCTGACTTGCGTGGCGAAGTATGTCGCGATTGAGCTCTTGGCGCACGGAGACTTCGTGTTTAGGGTAGTGATAGTTCAAATCAAGTGCAGCAACCACACTCTTGTACTGGCTTTTGGGCTTGCGATCGACAACCCAAACAGGGCATGGGCATTTTCTCAATAGTCGCATGTCTAAGCTGCCGAAAAGCTTATCTAAAAAACTCTCTTCTGCGCGCTTAATGACTAAATCGATATTGTTATTAACAACGTAACTCACAACATTAATCAGCTGATCGCCTATCAGTACCTCGGTATCAGCATGATAATGCTGGCTCCAGTTTTTAGACTGCTCTGTTAGCCACTGCTGAGCTTGGGTTTCCATACCCTGTTGAGATTCAATATAAGAAAACGATTCCATGATCATATTGGCATTTGGCGGAAGCGCCTCTAGTGCCAGCACGATGGTGATATTCGCCTGATGGGTTTTAGCAATGTGAAGTGCTTGCGCCACCGTATCATCCTGACGATGAGAGTCGCCTAGTACACAGAGAATGTTTTTGTAGTGTCCCTTCATAGTGGCCTCATTAGCATGTGGTTGTTGTGTTTACCGAATACGCTTTCACTTTATCCTAAACCCAGAATGTCTTGCTTGCCAGTGTATAAGTAAGAATTCTTCATGACGTTTTCGGGTTTTTAATGTGCTACACGTAATCCTTATGCTAGATTAAGAACTATATTATTAATCAATTATGAGATGACTATGAAGTGGCCAAACCTTAAGCATTTACACTACCTTGTAACCCTACATCAAGAGCAGCATTTCCATCGTGCCGCTCAGCGTTGCAACGTGAGCCAATCAACATTAAGTACTGCCATCCAAAACCTCGAAGAGCACTTCGGTAGCCAGCTTCTAGAGCGAGAACATAAAACGTTTGTGTTTACCTCGCTAGGGTTAGACATTGTGGAGCGCAGTAAGTTAATACTGCAAGAAGCAGGTGAACTGGTTGAATACGCGCAAAATGCGGGCAATTGGCAACGAGGTACCATAAAGCTAGGGGTTATTCCTACTATTGCGCCCTTTCTCTTTGAAGGCATGTTGGGGGCTTTTAAGGCGTTTCTGCCAGAAATTAACCTAGAGATGCAGGAAGATACTACGGAGAAGCTGCTTCAGCAGTTAACAGACGGTAGACTAGATTTACTTATTCTGGCATTGCCAATGGAAACTCCAGGGTGCAAGCAAATGGTGCTAGGGCACGATCCATTTCATCTTATCGCTCATGAAGATATGAAGCCGGCCTTACCGAATCCTGTTGATATATCGTCACTGCCTAAGAAAAGTATTTTCTTACTTCAACAAGAGCATTGTATGACGGGGCATGCGGTAAGCGCCTGTAACTTACAGCACAGCGACCAAATAAGCAGTGTCGCCGCGAGTAGCTTGTATACCTTGGTACAACTAGCAAATAGCAAAATGGGGTATACCTTTTTACCTGAGCTGGCGATTAACCAGTCTATTTTGGAGCACACCGGGCTTCAAAGTTATCCTGCTGAGGAAAAAGGCTTCAGGGAAATAGGGCTTGTATGGCGCTCTGGCACTACGCGCATGCAGCTGTTTCGACGCATTGGTGAAATTGTTTCACCATTATTGCCAATACCGACGCTCAAATAATAGCGCGAGCAAACACTAAATAGCGCAAATATTAGAAAGACGATCATAGAAGAATAATCTTAGAAAAATGATTGTAGGAAGATGCCCCTAAAAAATTAATGCAGAGCCACCAGCTGCTAGGTGGCTCTGCATTAACATTAGATATGCGGAGCTGAATGACCGAGTTCGGCAGCCCACGAAAGCTCGGAACGTGATAAGTTGTTTGCCGCATTGCGGCCAAAGCTATGCAGGGCATTGTAGGCGCTATTTGATGGAATGCCTACGTAATGGCAAAGTGCGTAAAACAGTAAGCTACAGCGATGCTGAGAGCCATCGCAGTGCAAATAAATACTGGCACCTTCAGATAACATTTTTGATAGCTCATGAAGATAATGATGTAAGTGAACATCATCTGTTGGCGATTGAGATGACGGATGACTAAAGGGCACCCACAACCATTCCAAGCCATTTTCCAATGCGCTGTCTCGAATATTTGGGGCTTGTTCTTCACCGGTTTGAACCGTTGCCACGTGAGTCACTCCTAAGCCCTTTAATGCACTATAGGCTTCGGCAACAGGCTTCTTGCCCAAACATATCTTGCCCGCTTTCAGTGAGAACCAGGCTATTGCGGGTGAACTATCATTAGTGATATTGCCAGTAATGTTAGTCTCAGTTTCAGTTGTATTCACAGCGAGCGTTAAACCACAAAATAATAAATTGATAAATAATGGCAACCACATCCGCCGATAACGAATACGTGCCATATAGCATGGGTGTATTTTACCTTTTTTGCCACGTAAAAACAGACGCCCACGCTGAAACAAAGTCCTCCTGCTACGAGCAACCATAAACCCGCCCCAGGCAATGCCATATAAAGAGGATAGATTAAGCCAATGGCTATCCAACCCATTAGCAGATAAGTGATAACAGATACTTTCGGAAAGCGATGCTGCGCCACTAGCTTAAAAGCAATGCCGCCAAATGCAAGACTCCAGATAACACCGGTCATAACCATACCTAACGCGCCGCCTATAGACACTAAAAGCAATGGTGTGTAAGTACCCGCTATCAATAAATATATTGCGCTGTGGTCGAAAAGTTTAAGCCATTCTTTGGCTTTATGATGTGAAGTAGCATGGTAAAGAGTAGAGCTTAAAAACATCAGAATAAGGGTGGTGCCATAAATTGCTACGGTAACTAGGGCAAGCGTACCTTCAGCTCGCAAGAGTAAAAACACTAAGCCAACAATGGCAGCAACCAAACCGACGCCGTGACTAATACTATTCAGCCATTCCTCTATCACCGAGTAAGCCCTTGCGGGTATGCTTTCAAGTTGGTCTCGCATTTCTGACATGACTAATCCTATTACGTGTTTGTCGTCATTTTTCTGAATTTCAGTGAACAAGTGTTCGCTGAAATAATGATAGCAGAAAACGGGCTGATATTGACACTAGTTTTCAACTTTCTAGAGACTTCTTCTTACTCATTTCTTTTAGAGCTGACCGCCCCGCCTATCAATGCCGTCTTTACAGATCGTTAGGGTATATTTTACTCGGTGCTTTTTACTCCCTCTTGTGTAGAAACTTCCAATATCAACAAAGTTGTCTCGCTCATTTGTTAATAAGCATATGATTTTAATGATTTTTTGATTCTGGTTCGAAACCTGCAATAACTAGGGAACAGTGGGTTGATAACTCATAAAAGTTATCCAAGCAATTTACAGTTTCAGCACCACTACTGATGCAAGGTAATAGGTGTTTTGTCGCAAGAGCTTAAACCAGCGATGGCGAAAAGTTATAAAGCCAAAATTATAGCGCTGAAATGGAAGCCAGAAACAAGGAGCAATAAATGTCTTTTCTAAAATGGATGTCTTCAGGAATAGTAGTGTCATTACTCATCGTTATGATAGGAGTAGTAGGCAATGGGAATACCTTTGTGAGTCAAGCGACTGCTGAGGATAATGCTAAGCCTTATCATACAGACATAACGGATGTGGAAGAGACTTACTCCAGCATGGAATTTAACGTAAATAGAAAAACTCATCTATTACGTAAAACTCGAATTGAATTTTACCTTGCGCAAGCGAAACAGGCTGATAAGCGTGGGTGGGATCATCAACGCAAAGACATCATGAGAAGAGTAGAAAACATTTTAGCGCATCACCTAACGCAATATGCGCAAGAAGTTGATGCTGAAATGTCGCAATATACCTCAGCTTAACCATACCTCAGCGTAACCATATTTCTGCTTAACCCACATCGAGTATTGCTAAATACAGATAGCTAGAATTGAGAGCGTGTTAACTGCTGCAGCAATGCACGTTAAAAAACGACACGCTTTAATTCTTTATCTCTGTTCGTCAGCCTTAAAGCAGCTACCAAGTTTGTCTAGTAAGTAACGAAGCTGCAGGCTTTCTTCATGGCTCATGCCGTCTAATTTGCATAGCATCTGCGAAGGGACGTTTTGGGCAATGTGTTTTTTTGATTTACCTTCCTCGGTGAGCATTACTCGTTTTACCCGCTTGTCGTGTTCGTCTTTCTCAATAGTGAGAAAATGCTTTTCTTGAAGCTTTTTAAGAATGAGCGTCATAGCTCCGCCATCAATCGCGGTGCGCTCTAATAGTTCGGCAATGGTGATGTTATTTGCTTCCCACAAAGCCATCAGCGTGATGTACTGCGGATAAGTAATATCCAGCGCCTTCAACAGCGGCCTGTAAGCACGTGTAAATGCATTTGAAAGCGTATAGAAGCGATGACAAAGCTGATTTTCTAATTTTAATAATTCAGACACAGGCAACTCCAATTCAAAAGTAGTTTTATATTTTGTATGCAAAGTACTTGAACTTCAAGCCGAGATAGTGTTATTTTAGTTTGCATGCAAAGTAAGTGTGAGGGATAAAAGTCTTCGCTTACTGCTTTGCAATTTTCTTTTTAACAATGGAGTTTAGAATGCATACATTACAACAGGTCGTTTATACCGGTACAGCAACGGCAACAGGCGGAAGAGAGGGCACGGCAAAGTCTAGTGACGGCAAACTTGAACTTGGGCTTTCTACACCAAAAGAGCTTGGCGGCGCAGGTGGGCAAGGAACAAACCCTGAGCAAATGTTTGCAGCAGGGTACTCAGCCTGCTTTATCGGTGCATTGAAGCACGTTGCAGCTTCACAAAAGATTAAATTGTCTGACGACATTAGCGTAACTGGCGATGTATCTATTGGGCCTATTGAGCAAGGCTTTGCCATTGCCGTTAAGCTTACCGTTGACCTGGGTGATGTGGAAAAAGACAAAGCTCAGGCACTAGTAGATGCTGCGCATCAAGTGTGCCCCTACTCAAATGCTACTCGCGGCAATATTGAAGTAGAAATAGCGCTCGCCTAACCACGTTTATTGTTCTATGGCCGCTGCCTTTCAGTGGCCATTTAGACTGCGCTAAAATCGTGCCTCAGCGGGATCGAACCCATAACTACCGAATTCCTTTACTACTCAAGCCCACAGCTACCGAACTCATACGTTTACTTAACCCAGTTAGCAAAGGTAGTGGTAAACGCTACCTGTCTCATACCCTGTTTATTTATCGCCCATGAAGCTTCAACTTGTTACTATGACCAAGTAGAACGAATTCTTAGACAGAATTGGCCGAACTTATAAAGAAACAAAAAGAACTAGAAAGAATCAGAAATAAACAGGAAGAAGCATGAAACAACATGGGAACCACACTATGAGCTACTGCAAAATGCTAGCTACGCTAATTTGCGTACCAGCACTTTTTGCGTGCAGTGATGCCACAACTGAGCCTGCAAACAAGGCCGACGCTAGCGCCGCCATGAAAGACGTTGCAAGCAAAAACATAGAGAATAAGGCAGCCGAAGACAGCATTAGAGCTGATATTACAAAGGGGTCATCTGACATGACCTCTGGCGTCGATTATCATTCATTCTCTAATCCTGATGAAATACGGGTAACCCATTTGGCGTTAGATCTTAGCGCTAATTTTGATACTCAGCAGTTATCAGGAAGTGTAACGCTCAAGGTAGAGCGCACCGACCCACAACACAATGAACTTATTCTTGATACTCGTGCTCTTAAAATTGACACTGTTACCGTAAATGGTGAGGCAGTTCCCTTTACTTTAGGCGAAACCGATGTTGACCTAGGAACGCCTCTTTCCATCTCGTTACCTGAGAACGCCAATCAGGTTACTGTAAACTATGCCACTTCACCAAGTGCGTCAGGCGTTCAGTGGCTCACACCGGCACAAACCGCAGGTAAACAGCATCCGTTCTTATTTACACAAGCTCAAGCTGTTCACGCTCGAAGCTTTATTCCATTGCAAGATTCCCCACAAGTACGTGTGACTTACGAGGCCACCATTAAAACACCGCCAAGCTTATTAGCGGTAATGAGCGCAGCAAACGATCCTCAAACAGAGCGCGATGGTGAGTACACCTTTACCATGCCGCAACCCATCCCTTCTTACCTTATTGCTCTAGCCATTGGCGATTTGCAGTTTAAGGCTATGGGGGAGAGAACAGGGGTGTATGCCGAGCCTGCGCTTCTTGAAAGTGCAGCAAAAGAATTTGAAGACACCGAGGCGATGCTTGAAGTAACCGAAGAGACTTACGGCCCTTATCAGTGGGATCGATACGACCTATTAATTTTGCCTCCGTCATTTCCCTTTGGTGGCATGGAAAACCCTCGTCTCTCGTTTATCACGCCAACCGTCATCGCAGGTGACAAAAGTCTAGTGTCTCTTATTGCACATGAGTTAGCTCATAGCTGGTCAGGAAATACCGTAACCAACGCTACATGGCGAGACTTGTGGTTAAACGAAGGCTTTACCACCTATTTAACCTATCGCATCATGGAAATGATTTATGGTCATGAGCGGTTTAAAAAAGAGGCCGTGCTAGGCTATCAAGACTTGCAAAACGATATCGCTGCGCTAGAACAAAACGATGAAATTCTTGCTATCGATTTACGTGGTCGTAACCCTGACGACGTATTTTCAAATATCCCTTACGAAAAGGGCGCGCTTTTCCTTCGAGAGATAGAGCAAAAAGTAGGGCGTGAGAACTTTGATGCATTCTTAATGCAGTACTTCGAAGACTTTGCTTTCAAAAGCATTACTACAGATACCTTTATCGACTATTTGGACGAGACGCTGCTTAAGCAATATCCAGAAAAGTTAGACGCTGAGCGAATTCAGCAGTGGATTTTTGAGCCTGGTATTCCAGAAGGAGCACCAAAGCCTGAGTCTGATGCCTTCACTAAAATCGATGATACACGAAGCGCTTGGCTTTCTGGTGACGTAAAAGCAGCGGATATTGAAACCGCACAATGGACTGTGCACGAGTGGTTGTATTTCCTTAATAACATGCCAGAGTCGTTGACCGATAAGCAGTTAACAGCGTTAGACACGGCGTTTTCGTTAACAGCAACACAAAACAACGAAATTGCCCACAGCTGGTTAATGATTGCGGTAGCCAATGAGTACAAGCCAGCATACGAGCGTTTATACAGCTACCTGGTTAGCATTGGTCGTAATAAGTTGGTTAAGCCGCTTTATCGCTCGCTTTCACAAACACCAGAAGGCAAAGCATTTGCGAAAAAAGCATTTGAAGAGGCAAAGCCTGGCTACCATCCATTAACGATAAGAGCCAACGAAGGTTTTGTTAACTAAGCGCTGTATGAGTAGTCTCTTAAAGAGTGAGTAGGTAAAGCCTGCTCTCTCAGAATATACGTTATATAAAGGCCCTATCAACTTTGGTTGGTAGGGCCTTTTTTATACATCTTTATTGTACTGTATTAGTTGTAGCCGTCGCGTGAAAAAGGGTAGCTTGTCTAATCAGCTAGCGCTGGATTGGCGATAAACAATATATCCATAATAATGGCAGGGTCCCACTGTCGCATGGCGGTCTCACTGGCTATGCGGATATCGTCTAGTTCACTAATGGTTGCCACGGAAAACGATTTATCAACAATAATATGCACGAGTAAATAGATGTCTCTTCCGCTTTTACTTATTCGTACTTCAACATGTTGATAGGGCACTGCAATCAAGGTTTGCTTTAATCGCTTCTCAATCACAGCTGTCACAGACTCAGGTGGAGCCTTGTTAATTACTTCTTTTAGGCTGTCGAGCATAATTTTAAAAGGCACTGGCAATATCGCGAGCCCTAATATTATTAGCAAGACGGGGTCGATAAAAGAGGCATACTCAGCAAAACGGGTTTGTTCAATACCATACGCAGTGGCAAACCCTAATAGAATGGAAGCACTCAATACGCCATCTACAAACCAGGTGTGAGCTTCCACCGCCACTAGGTCTGAGCGCAATGGCTTGCTTTGATACTTCATGTAGGCAGACACAGCAAAGCATGCAGTAGTAGCAATAACACCGTAAATTATTGCGTATCCGTACTCTGCCTTTATTCCGCCGTTTGTAAGGCTACCAATAGCCCCCACAACGGCGTATAAGCACGTGGCAATAATAACAATGGATTTGAATAAGTTTAACGTAGGCTCTATGGCCGTATAGCCGAAATGAAAACGGTCGTCATCGGGCAATTGCACTAAATTTGCTACTTTCAGCGTGAGCAACGACATGAAAAAGGCAATGAGTGAGTATGCGCCGTCAAACAGGATGGCGGCTGAATGGGTAATAAAGGCAAAGCCAAGTGCGATAAATACAAACAAACCCGCTACGTAAAACGATACGCGTAGTAAGGTTTTTTCTTTAGTGTGGTGAAAACCTATGGCCATTTTCGGCTCAAAGACTCAAGTGTTAATATTCGGCGGATAATACGCTTGTTTTAGAAATAAGATAGCGAATTTATGCTGGGCGACGAATAATTTTTTTGTCCTTATTTAGTGCACTTTTTTATCAAAAAATAGCGCAGTTTAATAAATAGGTTCTCCTTGTGCTGATACTGCTATGCTTAGATCAACTTGATAATAGAAAGGGCATGCTTTGTCTAACCCAAAAACAGATGTCCAAGCTACTGATACCAAAGCTACTGATGCCCAAAATACTGGCAAACAAACTCAAACAAAAAAGCCCTCTCAGGCGCAAGAAGCTAATCGGCTAATTGCCGAGTCGGTTATTCAAATTACCCTGGTAATTGAGACAATGCACAACCGTATTAATCCGCTGAATTGGCTTTCCCCATCCACACAAGAATCAAATCAGACGCATAGCAGTGGTATTACTGGCATGGTTTACGACAGTATACGCGGCATTACTAGCGAGGTAAGCAAGCGCATTAGTGTGCCGCTCTCGGTAATAAACGACAGTTTGAATAACAGAGGCAGCAGCAACCTCAAAGACAGTGTCGGTGGCAGTGTTAGTGATAGTGCAAACGGCAATGTAAGCGAAGACGCACCGCCATCATCACCGCCATCATCAACGCATTCACCATCACCTTCATCAATAAAACCTACATTACTCTCAGCCATAAATGGCGTGATAGGCGATTACCTTTATACACAGCAAAGCCCGCTGTCCATCGCCATGACATTTCGTCAACACGGCAACGATATAGAGTTAAACGCATTAGCGCGACACATCGCAGAGTCTGAGGGTAAGCTTCTCATCATGGTGCATGGCTTATGTATGAATGATGTGCAGTGGCGGCAAAGTGAGCACGATCATGGTTATCACCTTGCTAATGATCTTTCATGCACCACGGTTTATTTGCACTACAATACAGGCCGGCATATCTATCAAAATGGGATGGAGTTGAACGCGCTATTAGGTGAGTTGACGAATCAGTTTCACTCTCTACAAAGCCAGCATTCATTAGATATTTCAGTTGTTGCCCATAGCATGGGCGGGTTGGTCACAAGAAGTGCGCTTTATTATGCTAAAGCTGCACTATCAGAAGCGGCGGCAATCGCAGAGGTAGCCGAAGAAAAGGCACAGTGGGCCGAGTATTTGAAAAAAATAGTGTTTCTTGGCACTCCGCATCATGGGGCGCCACTTGAAAAAGCAGGCAACTGGGTAGACCTATTTTTAGGTATGCATCACTTCACGGCTCCGCTAACCCGCATTACTCAAATTCGCAGTGCAGGTATTGCCGACCTTCGGCACGGATATATTGTTGAAAGCGACACCCACTCTGAACGGCGTTTTGATTTTGCTAGTGATCAACGCAAACCAATTCCATTGCCCGATGGGGTAGAGTGCTATGCCATTGCAACTACGTCCTCGGCATCGCCAAATGCTATTAATAAGCATCTTGTTGGTGATGGTCTAGTGCCCCTTAATAGCGCATTAGGCATTCATGAAAATGAAGCGTTTAACCTTAATTTTAAGCCAGAAAATCAGTGGGTGGGGAATAACATCAGTCACCTCGGGTTACTGGGGAATAGAACAATTTACGACGTTATTCACCGATGGCTTTCCTAAGACGTTTATTAACGAATGAACGCCTTCCATTCCTGCAGTAAATGTTTGAAATCTGCCAAGCCGCAACCTGCTTGCATCTCTTGGTCATAGTCTTCGGCAAATTCTTTGTGACTGGTTTCGTTGTGGTTGAGAGTAAGAATTACTTCGTCGTCTTCAATGGTTAACGTGTATTCCTTACCAATAAATTGGTAATCAGGAATGTTGCGACACAGCAGGTTTTCAATGGCATTTAGCACTAAATTAATGCTTTCATGGTCGGTGCCTAAATCGTTACTTAGCCAATCGCCAAAAGCTTCGCATTCAAGATCACATTTGGCGGAAGGCTCTCCTAACATGTCAGTGCGAAATTGAAAGTCCATTAGGCCTCCTTGGGCACATCATAAACATACCCTGTTAATTCTAGTTCAGTTAAATAGACTCGCACATCAAATTCAATTTGATGGTAGTCGGGCAGCATGTGTTGGCACAGTTTGTAAAAAGCCTTGTTGTGCTCTTTCTCTTTTAAGTGGGCTAATTCGTGCACAACTATCATGTTTAAAAATGGTTCTGGTGTGTGTTTAAACAAGCTGCTTACTCGCAGTTCGTTTTTACTCTTTAATTTGCCGCCCTGTACTCGAGAAACATAGGAATGTAACCCAAGGGCGTGGTTCACTATATGAATTTTTTGATCGTATATGACCTTACTCAACGGTTGAGTTTTTTTCATATACTGATTTTTAAGCCCCATTACGTAGTCACGTAAATCGTTGTCGTTTGCTACTGAGTGGGTGGCTGGGTAACGAGCGCGCAACCAATTTCCCAACGCATTGTCGTCAATCATCTGTTGAATTTGTTGTTGCAGTCTCTCAGGGTAGTGTGAGATATATTGAAGTCTGCTTTTCATATTGGCACTCATATTGGAACTCATAATGAAGAATCATCCACATGGGCTTGTTGGCTGTTAACGTCCGGGCTATCAACTTGCTGGTCTTCAATGTCTTGATTTACAATAGGTGCCAGCTGCTGCTTTATTTCTTCTACGTGGGAAATGGGTATTTGAATATCAATACTTACCTGTTGTGCATAGCGACAGTCGGCAATATTGCCCGACGCTTGCTGAACCAAATGCCTAACAAATTGTTCGTGTTTAAAGTCTACATCAACAGTAAGCATGTGAAGGGTAACTTCTTCTCGTACAGTAAGCTGTTCAATGGCTTGCTGCGCCGATGCAGAGTAAGCGCGAACTAGGCCGCCAGCGCCTAACTTTATACCGCCAAAGTAACGAGTCACTACAATCATAACATCGCCAATATCTTTGTGCTGAAGCACGTTTAAAATAGGTTTGCCAGCCGTGCCACTTGGCTCGCCATCATCGGCCATAGCAGCGCTTACGGGAGAGCTTGGAGGACCAAAAATATAGGCCCAGCAGTGATGTCGTGCATCGGGGTAGCGCTTCTTTACTTCATCAAGCACGGCCATTGCGCTCTCGCGAGAGTTGGCAAATGCTGCCATCGCAATAAACTTGCTTTTCTTTACTTCAAACAGGACTTCAACCTGATTGGCGGGAACGGGATAATTCATTTGGTAAGTATACCCCATCGCGCAGCTGCAATTAAGCGGGTCGTAGAGGTAGTGCAATAGAATACGAAATATGCGCAGTTGATGAAATTGAGAAAGCTGCTGGATAACCTAAACAAGATGTTGCTATATTCTGTGGCCAGCTAGAAATTGATGAATGCTGTAATTAAAAACCATCGATAAGCAGATCGATACCATACTTAATTTTTGTTCTAATCGGTTTCAATGACTGTTCAGGGATAAGTTTTAAATTGCGCTTTGAGACCGTCGCTATGTCTAGCAAGTCGACATAATAATTAACGCCGCTCACTTCACAAGGTATTTGTAAATCTTTTACAAAAGAAAGACCTTCAAGCGGTTTTAATGGCGCCACCAAGATACTTTCAACTTCATTGAAAACAGTGTTAGTCAAAATAACAACTATTGATGATGAATACTGACAAACAGAAAACTGAGTTATCATGAAAGCTGACTTATTGATTCTGAAAACGTCCCGGTCTCTAACACTTTTTGATTATGGGTATTGAGAGCATCTTTGTTGTGTTTAAACCATTCAACCTTCTTTTTTTCATTTACAGCTTGTATCAAAGCCGTTTCAAATACTTCGGATAACTTAATATTTAGTGATTTAGCCTCACTGAGTAACTCACTATTAATTGATGTATTACAAGATACTTTTTGGCGCATGACTGACTCCGATCTGCTCTTTAATTATATTATGCGCATTTTTTATGCGTGTAGCAATGGCGCAAATTTTAAGCGCTGAAAATCGGGCTTCTGAAAATAGGTGAAATATTGTTTGAACATCTGCTTTGGCGCTTCTCTTGAATAGTCTTTTCATTAAGTAGAGCACCTCATTATCAAACACCAATTTATTTTGTAAGTAGCCTTTAGATGCATTGTGTTATCAGTCATTTATGGTTTACTGAGCACATGAATTTGTTTCGTTAGCCACTTGTAAAGCGCCACTGACTAGATATAAAACGGTGTGCCAAGTGTTAGTGAATTACCTACGTTAGAACGGTTATGTCCTCAGAACGATTTATACCTTTTCGCAAAGCCGATGTTGTTTCCATGTGTCACGATGTTCTCATTAACAAAGAAACCGCTGATGCTGATAGCACTGCAAACACCTTTGAGGTGTTTTGTAATTTGTTGGTGAGCCGCATTCACTTTCAGTATCACGAGCAGCTAGAGCGCTTGAAAAACAGCTACGCGCTTTTCGATCCCAACAAAGATACCCGCACGCTGAAAGACATTACAGATAGCGAACGCAAGGCCGTTCAAAAAGACTTCGCCAGTGAATTTTCCACATTATTAGATTCTGCCAACTTTGAAAAAGTGACTGATACTGATTTAGAAGATGCACTGCATGAAGAGTCGCTGTTTAAAGTTCGCTTGGCGGTGAGTTTTGACGATTTTCAAGAAGTCGTGTTTTATCGCCGAGGTGAATCGGTTAAAACAGAAACGCTACGTACGTTCTTTGGGTTACGTAAAAAATCGATATCGTTTACCAACTACGATCGAGTGGCGGTTTATATTACCTTTAAAGATAAAGACTACTTCGAGCGACGCAAAGACACTAAAAAACAGCTTCCTGTCACTTTCACCCCTGGGGCCACTATTATTAAGCTGTTTCAAAACGTACCCAAAGCAGATTTGGAAATGCTGTTTCCAAACAGTGAAGTGAAAATGCGTCCGCTCGATAAACTTATCATTGGGGCGTCGGCAACGGTCGGTGGCATTGTCGTGTTGGTGACGAAGTTAGGGGCGTCTATATTACTGCTTTCGTCGTTTCTCGCGTTTTGGTTAGGGCTTAAAGATGAATCGGTAGAGCTTACCAAGCAAAGCCTTATTACCTTTGGTATTGGTATGGGTGTATTTGGCAGCTTTGTTTTTAAAGAATGGACGAAGTTTAAAAATCGAAAAATACGGTTTATGAAAGCCTTATCAGACAACCTTTATTTTAAGAATTTAGATAACAACGCTGGCGTGTTTCACACTCTGGTAGATGCCGCAGAAGAGGAAGACTGTAAAGAAGCGTTGTTGGCTTATACCTTCTTGTTAAAACATGAAGGGGCAGGGATGAGCGCAGATGAACTCGATAAAGAGATTGAAGCTTGGTTTAAGCAAACTCACAACTGCAGCTTAGACTTTGATGTGTCTGATGCTATCGACAAATTGGTAAAAATGAAATTGGTAGAGATAAAGCCAGTAGAGACAAAGCTGGTAGAAACAAAGCTCGTAGAAACAGGACTCGTAGCAACAAAGCTTGTAGATAAAAATAACGAGCGATTCACGGCCAAGCCGTTAAAAAATGCTATTAATGAATTAGACGAGTATTGGGACAATATTTACCAAGGCTAGCTTTGTAGGTTTAGTTTTTAAAGGTGTATTTATTGACGATCATTTCCTGCAGGTCCATCTTTTGTAGATACAGCTTCTCCCCAAAAACAAACCCATTCAAATAATGGCCGAATTGCCTATAGTTGCAGATAAAAAGTGGTTATTTGAGCTATTCACACATTGCTCTATATTCAAGCAACCAATAGGCTCACGTTTTTTCTGATAGGTATCTAATGTTTTCAATTCATGTAGAAAGAGTAATCGACAAACCTATCCACGATGTGTTTGCGATGCTAAGCGATCACGAAAACTATGCGCAGTTTAAAGGCGTGGATGAAGCTAACTTACTAGTTCATGGTAAAGACGATAAAAACGGGTTAGGCGCTGTGCGTGAAATTATCGCAGGTGGCGCTAATCTACATGAAGAAATTGTCGCGTTTGAGCCTCCTTATAAACTTGGCTACAAGGTGATAAAGTCGAAACCGCTGCCTTACGATCATCAATTAGGCGAAATAACCCTAAAAGAAATTGACGGTAAAACCCACGCAACGTGGCGCTCAAAAGGCCATATCACTATTTTCTTGTTGGGCAGTCTGTATTTCGATAAGCAAATTCAAAAAAACGGTGGAAGAGCGTTTGGTAGTATCTTGAAGCAAATTGGCAATTCATAACGCTAGCTAGAGTGCTCCATTGAGGGATGCTTGTCTAGACTGAAATCCTCTTTAGATAGAAACCTTCTTTAAATGGAGAGCTCCACCCTCATTGTCAAAACAAGCGCGTCTTTTGCTTCACTGTCGGCGGCAGGGTTTGCAATAAACTGTATGTCTGGTTTAAGCGGCGCTTTATTAATCACTTCTTTCAGGTTGTTGAGCCTTTTTTTTAAAAGGCAGTGGCAATACTGCGAGTCTTAATACTATATTAACCCCAATCCTGTTTAAGAAATTGAACTAAATGCCGGTTCCAAGATCCGATCTTTCGACTAAGAAAATTGGACCAATCAAAGGAACCGGCATGAAGAATCTAGTTGAATTATTTTGTGATGTCGATGATTTTTGTAAGGCATTTGTCCCTGAATGGCAAAAGCAACTCATTGAAGAGGGCACCAGAATACGAAGACGTGAGTGCCGTATGTCAATGAGTGAAATGATGATCATTATTATCGGTTTCCACATGTCACATCATCGTGATTTTAAGAATTATTACTTGGGGTATGTTCGCGCTTTTTATCGTAAAGATTTTCCTGATTTACTCAGTTATACACGCTTTTTGGAAGTGATGCCTCGTACTATTGTCACCATGTGTGCCTATTTTAGTTCGATTAAGGGAAAGCCCAAAGGTATTGAATTCATTGACTCGACGAGTTTAAAAGTCTGCCACAATATCCGTATTCCCAGACATAAAACCTTCGACGGCATTGCTCAAAGAGGAAAAGGCACCATGGGCTGGTTCTATGGATTTAAACTTCATTTGATTGTGAATCATCTGGGCGAAATTGTCGCCGCTAAAGTGACGACAGGCAATGTTCATGACACAAAACCTGTTGAGGAATTAGCTCAACATTTACCTGATAAATTGTACGGCGATAAAGGCTACTTGAGCAAAGCACTCGAAGACAACCTATTTGAAAAGGGCGTTAAGCTTATCACCAGGGTTCGCAAAAATATGAAAGCAAAAGCAATGTCTTTATGGGACAGAGCAATGCTTTCAAAACGCTTTATTATTGAAACAATCAACGACCAATTGAAGAACATTTCATTCATTGAACACTCAAGACATCGCAGTATGAACGGTTTTGCGCTTAATCTGATGGCAGGCCTGGTGGCTTATTGCCTCAAAGAAAACAAGCCATCACTTAATATTAGCGATGTTGAGCGCAATTCAATGGTCGTGGCTTAAGCCGATCTGGGGTTATATTAGCAAAATAGGGGCGACAAAGGAGGCATACTCAGCAAAGTGCGTTTGCTCATTACCATACGCAGTGGCAAACCCTTATAGGACCGAAGCACTCAATACGCCAACTACAAACCAAGTGTGAGCTTCCACCGCCACTAAATCTGAACGCACTGAATTGCTTTGATACTTCATGTAGCCAGACACAGCAAAGCACGCAGTAATAGCAATGGCAACGTAAATTATTGCATAGCCATAGCCAGCCTGTATTTCGCCGTTTGTAAGGTTACCAATAGCTCCTACAACGGTATACAAGCAACGTGGCAATAAAAACAATGGACCTGAATAAGTTTAACGTAGGCTCTATAGCCGTTTAGCCGAAATGAAAATGGTCGTCATCGGGCAACTGCGCTAAATTTGCGGCTTTCACCTATAGCTAGGACAAGAAACTAGATTTTAAGTCAGAATGCAGACGATACTTTACAGGAATGGTGGTTTTTTTAGAAGTGAACATTAATTTGACAATGAGTGGGACATTTTATAACTTGGGATTGCGTCTAATAAGTAGTGATATTTTCGCAGTTTTAAAGATTAAAATGGATGAATATACAAATGGATAAATTGACAAAACTTTTAGGTACAGCGTGCATGTTTGCAACCTTATCGGTTGCTTTCTCTGCAACAGCTGAAAACTACGAAGCTAAAATCTGTTATAATTGTTCCGAAGTCGAAGCAAGAAGCTTCGCACTAGCGCGTGAGTTTGAACCCGAACTTATGTGTTACGCGGACGATGTTTTTAGTCCCGATTTTTCTCAATCGTGTTACTCCCAACCTAATCAAGTATTAGTGGCCAACGCATCAACAGGGCAGGTGTGGGGATTTGATATATTCCACGATAATCAAGGCAGCGCAGAATATGAAATAGAGTTGAAAGCACAACGTTTTACAGTTAGCGGTCAAGCTAAGAAGTTGATGACGGACATCCTTACAACCTACTCTGAACTCGATGCTGTTATAGCCTCTGTCAATAGAGACCTCGAAAGCCCATCAACTATTTTTGATAATACAGCTAATGCCAGCCTGGGTTTAGAGTTGAAACGGAGCGTTGTAGGGACATATTCTTCGAGTAACTGCAGCGACAATTCAAACACAGCGCGCGCAGTGAGAGCCGCATTCGATTCACAAACGCTCACCAATTTATTAGATTATGTTCAAGCTGATTACAAGAACAAGTACCCCAACCCAGAGTCTGAGTTCACTTATAGTCGTTTCAATGGTGGGAGTTTTTCTGCCGGTGCAGGAGGAATAGGTATTGGTGGTAGTTGGGAATTTATTTCCGTTAATAGACTATTAGAAGCGAACTTTCCGAGCGACGTTCCGGGGTCTCCTGCAAATAAAGTTGTCTACAACGTCTACATGGAACGTGGCGCCATCGATGTAGATGTTAATGAAGCATCTACAAGAATCGGTGGTTTTTCAATTAGCTCATTGAGACGAGGCGGGGCAATTAATGTAAACGCGTGTTTACTTGAAAAGTTAAATAAATACATTGAGGCGAGCGTTCAATCTGACCCAGTAGGCGGAAATTTTGGTGATAGCAGCCCAGTGGATTATGGCAGAGGAAGAGGATTCATCCCTCAGTCAAGCGGCAGTGGTGGTGGAATTGAAACTTGTACATGGCGTTTTTACGATTCACAAGGCGAACAAATGTTTTCTATGCAGGGACCTTGTCCGTAGTATTTTTTCACGATACAAAGTAGCAAATAACTGAAAGAAAAAGGAGTGTATTTTACACTCCTTTTTCTCTTTCTTCCATGATATCGTCGTATTACGTCGCTTGCACTTCCTGTATTTTTTTCTGCAGTTCAGATTGACTTGTTCGATAACTTGTTGAGACTCCTACGTCTGCTCCAATTGCACGGTCGTTTGGAATGCTAGAATTTAAGAAAACAGGGTTTCTGTACTCATTAAGGATTTCATTTACAAATAATGCCTGACAACCACGGTGGTTTAGACTATTTTCTCATGGCTTGCACTTCACATTATAGCCGATTTTTCGGCGGCAGTATTGTACGCTTTTCGCTACGGCGCTGCCATTTCCTACTAGTGCAGGTTTGGTGAATAGGTAGAATAGGCAAATCAAAATAAAATAAGTAAAGCAAAAACGAGCAGAGCAAACCGTGCTGTATAGAAATTAGTTTGCCCTTGCGCCATTACTGCTATGCTTAGAGCAACTTGATAATATGAAGGACATGTTTTGTCTAACCCAAATAATGACAAACAAACTCAGACAAAAAGCTCTCAGGCGCAAGAAGCTAATCGGCTAATTACCAAGGCGGTTATTCAACTTACCCTGGTAATTTAAACAATGCACAACCGTATTAATCCGCTAAATTGACTATCGCCATCAGCACAAAAATCAAATCAGATGCTTCGCAGTGGTATTACTGAGATTGTTTACGGTAGTCTACACGGCATTTCTAGCGAGGTAAGCAAGCGCACTAGTGTGTCGCTCTCGATATTAAACGACAATTTGAATAACAGAGGCAGCCTTAAGGACAACGTCGGTGACAGCGCAAACGGGCAATGTAAGCGAAGCAGCGCCGTCATCTTCATCGATAAAGCCTACATTACTCTAAGTGATAAATCGCGTTACAGAAGATTACCTTCGTACACAGTAAAGCTCGCTGTTCATCGCAATGAAATTTCTTCAACACGGCAACGATATAGACTTAGACGCATTGACGCGACAAATCTTAGATTGGCTATAAAGTTATAAAGTCGAAACCGCTGCCTTACGATCATCAGTTAGGCGAAATCACGCTTAAAGAAAAAGACGGCAAAACCCACGCAACGTGGCGCTCAAAAGGCCACATCACTATTTTCTTGTTGGGCAGTTTGTATTTCGACAAGCAAATACAAAAAAACGGTGGAAGAGCGTTTGGCAGTATCTTAAAGCAGATTGGCAATTCATTACGTGAGCTAGGGTGCTCCGTTGAGAGGGGGGCTTGTTTAGATAGAGAGCCTCTTTAAATAGACAGCTCTACTCTCATTGTCAAAACAAGAGCGTCTTTTGCTTCCCTGTCTGCGGCAGGGTTTGCGATAAACTGTATGTCTGGTTTAAGCGCAAGGGTATCTGTTAGCTGAAAACGATAGAAAAGCTCTATCGCTGTTTCGTTTCGCTTGTATTGAGACGCTACAAGGGGGCTGGTGGTAATATGAGATATGCCAAGGCCTAACACGTCGTCTTTACGATTATTCATGCCGTACCACGTTATTCCAGCGCCAATATGCGTGTCTATTTCACTGGTTGTATCGCTACTTTGCCCATACTGCAAAAACCAACCACCGTTCTGTGCTGAAAATAATCGAGAGCTAAACTCACCAGACAGAGTGGCGAAAAAACCGCTAGCATCCTGAGGAGGCATTGATTCGTCAACTTCATTTTCTACTAATGGCGCAATGTCGCCCGATTGCATCCAGCCGCCAATGGCAGCCGTGATGTTGAATATATGTTGTGTCCATTGCCCCACGGTGAAACCGTTACTAAAGCTGCGATTTTGATTGGCGTAATGTCCAATAGATAGCTGTGTATTTTGCATGGCGCTATAAAACGCATTCACCGATAGCCGGGGGCTTGGATAAGTGGGGAAATAGGAAACCGTCGGGCTAAAAACCCATGGACGAGTGAATAAACTCTCCAGCATGTTCAGCATAGGCAAATTCATTATTGGCATCGACTTGACCTATTTTGAAACGCAGGTTTTCTTCGTAAAATAACTTCTCTACCCAAACCTCATATATTTTTGTGAGCTCAGCTTCATCAATATTCGAAAATGCCTGAAGATCGCCAACAGAGTCACTGCCATTGTTCCCTCTTAATACTTGAGCATCTGCAAAAATTAACGTGCTGTCGTTAATACGATATTCATACGCAACAATACCCAGCGTCCTATTAATCGTAGTGCGCTCTTCTAGTCCACCCGATGCCACATAGCTTGTGTCGTGAACGAGAGTGAGTGAGAGGGGATTTGCCAAGGTGTTGGCAGCACAAAAGCATGACGCCATCACTATACTGAGCTTAAGCGTATTAAATCGTGCTGCTCGTTTTTTTAATTGTGAAATGCCGAATAGAATGGGAAAAACCTTTGTTCCAATTTACTGGTTGAATATTACTACTAACCACCATGAATACTATTTTTTACGTAAGTCATACTCGAATTAGCTCACCTGAGCTTTTAAAAGAAACGACGTTTAAAGAATAGGCTTCAAAAAACAGCATTGAAGCAGGTGCTTAAATCAACGACCAGATGTTAAAAGCCCAGATGTTAAACGCGAGCAAATTAACAGTTTAGAAGCTAATCAAACAGAAGCTCAGAGCTGCGTGACTAATTAGTTCGAAAATGTGGACCTGACCCTGAGGTATCCCCACAAATAATGACTAAAATTCAGTGAGAT
>CENT01197580.1_pt1 | contig 48379 bp, 37 predicted proteins | sample 530141 | NCBI WGS metagenome assembly CENT01 (sample SAMEA2591074, study PRJEB7988) | marine metagenome | isolation source: saline water (ENVO:00002010), including | reverse complement strand
CAACTATCAATTCAACTATCAATTCAACTATACATGTAGCGTTCCACTTAATTTTGAGAGTACAGCGTTTAGAAAACAAAGAGCAGCGCAGCACCGAATTAATTATGTTTATTAAACAAAATGTCCCAATGTTTTCTAACATTCTCACGGATTTCGTCGAGCTCTTCAGTTTGATCCGCAAATTTTGAATCGGCCAGCGTTAAATGGTGATACTGCTCTCTTAGTTTTAAATACGCTTTTTGCAGTCCCCTGGCGGTGTTTGCTTCGATAATTTTATTTTCAACAGCATTTTCTAAAATGCGTAGGTTATCGGTAAACTGCGTCATTGATTCAATCTTATGAGAATTCGCGAGTACCCAGTATTGGGTCATAAATTCAATATCAGTAATACCGCCTACACACTGTTTTAAATCTACTTTTTGCTCGGTTTTAGACAATAAATGCTCACGCATTTTTATTCGCATTTTACACACATCTTCAGCAAGGCTCGATGGCTCTCGTTGTTTCGTCAGCACGCGCTTGCGCACGGCATTGAATGCTTCAATGACACTGCTATCTCCGCATATGGCTCTGGCTCTTACCAACGCTTGGTGTTCCCAGGTCCATGCTTCCTCATTTTGGTATTTTTCAAAACCATTTACATGGCAGCACAGCAGGCCAGCATTGCCAGAGGGGCGCAAGCGTAAATCAGTCTCGTACAGCTGTCCGAATAGCGTTTTTGTGTTTAACAAATGCATAATACGCTGGGCTAGCTTTATATAGAACTGCTGAGCTTCTATCTGCTTTTTACCGTTTGTAGTTATTCCGCTTGGCGCATTGTGTAAAAATACTAAGTCTAAATCAGAGCCATAGCCTAATTCATAGCCTCCTAGCTTTCCGTAACCTACAACGCCGAACCCCTTGTCAGTGCCTTCTAAGTGGGATGGCGTACCGTAGCGTTCACTCATTTGCATCCACGCGGCGCTGACAATATTTTCCAATATCACTTCAGCTAATACAGTCAATTTGTCGCTTACATTGGCAATGGGAAGTGAGTCACTGATATCGCTAGCGGCAATTCGAAGCTGCTGACACAACTTAAACTGACGCCATGCATCCATAAGCAGCTCAACGTCATCTTGCTCAATGCGAAGCATAGACTGTCTGAGGTCTTGCTCGTATTCCCGTTTGCTGGTGGCAATATCTGTGTTTTGCTGGCCCAAATACAACGGGGTGAGAAGCTCGTCCAATAGCAGTGGAAAGCGTTTGATTTCTTGCGCAACCCAGCCACTTCTCTCACATAGTTTTACCAATTGCTTCAGCACATCAGGGTTTTCGAGCAACAAATCAAGGTAGGTTGTGCGACCCGTTATAGCCTCAATCACGCCTAGTAATCGAGATAAAACCTGAACAGAGTTCGTCGGGTGCTGAACAACCAGCACATAAAGAATTTCAGGCAGCAGTTTTGTGAGGGTATCTTCTCCACGCTGTCCAATTCGGTAATTGCGCTGAGTATCTTTAAACTCTATCAGCGTGTTGAAAATACCCATGGCCTCACGGTTTGAAAGATGATCGCTAAAAGCGTCTATAAATTCATCACTTTCTAATGTTAGTTGCCATGCGTCTTGGCATGCACCGAACAGCGCATCTTCATCAGAATGAGTTTCATGAGATTCTTCCACAAGCTCATTAAAATGCCCATGGATGGTTTTCATTGTGGCACTTAGCGCGTCTAAAAAGCGCTCGTATGTCTCAAAGCCCATAACCGCTATGAGAGCCTCTTGCTCCCAATCGAAATCTGGCAGTGTTTGGGTTTGCCTGTCGCGACACTGTTGCAACGTATGCTCTACTTTGCGAAGAAACAGATAGCTGTTTCTTAATTGTTGCGTGACATCTTGCTCAACAATGTCCATATTTGAAAGCGCGGTAAGCGTAGTAAGTAGTGACTTACTTTGAAGGTTTGGCTCTCTGCCACCATGGATGAGTTGAAAGCTTTGAGCGAAAAACTCTACTTCGCGAATGCCGCCGGCCCCTAGCTTAATATTATTGCTCAGCCTTCTACGCCTGATCTCTGTGGCTATTAACTTTTTCATGTTGCGCAAGGCATCAAGCGTCGTGAAGTCGAGGTAACGGCGAAAGGTAAAGGGTTTGAGGATATCTTTAAGTGCCTGTGCATCGTCAGAATTATCATCATTGATAATGCGGGCTTTCACCATTGCAAACCTTTCCCAATGGCGGCCTTGGTCTTGATAATAATCTTCCATAGCAGCAAAGTGCATAACCAGCGGCCCCGAGTCGCCAAAGGGTCGCAATCGCATATCTACGCGGTACACCTGTCCATCGGTTGTTATTTTATTCAGTGATTGAATTAGCTTTTGCGCTAGCTTGGTGAAAAATTGCTGGTTTTCAATACTTTTTCGACCCCCTTGAGTTTCGCCTTTTTCAGGGTAGGCAAAAATAAGGTCAATGTCGGAAGAAAAGTTAAGCTCTCTACCACCTAGTTTGCCCATACCTAAAATATACATGTGTGCGGGGCAGGGTGCTGTGCTTTGGTCTGAGTTTGTACTTTGGTCTGAGTTTGTACTTTGGTCTGAGTTTGTATTTTGGTTAGAGCCGTCTTTTGAAAAAAGCCCAGTGCTATGAGTTGATACGGGTGTGCCGTATCGCGCTACTGCATCTTTATATAGCCAATTATAGGCGGCAACTATTAGTGTATCGGCAAGGGCGGAGACTTGAGCGAGAGAGGTTAAAATAGCTTGTTTATTTAGCACATCAGCATAGGTTATTCGGGCCATCTCAGTATTTCTGCACTCCCTTAACGCTGACAACAGCTCATCTTCAGTTTTGACGCCTTCTAAGCGTTTTGAAACCTCGGCGCGATAATGATGTAAAACGCTGCCTTTAGAAGCTCCATCAACTGTATTCTTACGATTGTTTGAAGGATTATCAGAAGGAGGCAGAGTAAGCACTTTTTCTAACGTGTGGGGATACTGAATAAGGTGCTCAGCTAAAAACGCTGAGCGAGAAAATGCAGTGAGGATATCCGCTTTTTTATGCGTCAATCTGTGCGTCAAATTATGCGCCAAATTATGCGTCAATACCTCTTGACTATGTTTTTCTATTCCTTCGTGATGGTCTTCGTTCGGGTACTTTGCTGTGCTGCTTTTTATGCTCCCGTCTTCGTAAACTGACACTAATTTTTGCCAATACTGTTCAGCTAGTTCAACGTTAGCCATGCTATTTTCCTTTTCTATTGGCATAATACTCGCATTAACCTCAAGTCTTATAAAAATAATCACTTTACGATGTGTAGAAGCAATGTATGCCAGCGAATGAAAACTGAACCATTTAAAAAATGACGGTTTCGCTGGTCGATACACAGATTGTTTATTTAGTCGGTAAAGTGCAAGGAGCAAAGATAGCGTGGAAGCTTTAGTAAAACTAGTACCCCTTACCGAAGAATTATTGATTTACCTCGCCATGGACGTGGGCATAGCTCTCGCGCTTTTAATGGTAATGAAGTGGTTAACGGGGGCGTTTAGGAAAACATCAGTAACCGATGAGCTTGGTGTAAAAGATAATTTCGCTTTTGGTATAAGCATTGCCGGAGGCATGTTGTCGCTGTGTATTGTGCTGAGTTCGGTTGTAGGGCGGCATGTGGGTATGGGCTATAAAGATGCTGCAGTTGCCATGCTAACCTTCGGTCTTGTAGGCATAATACTGGTAAAGTTTGGACGTTATGCTCACGACAAACTCGTGCTTAACAAAGTCGACACCCCTGAAATGATTGCAGAGCGCAGTGTAAGTGTTGCCCTAGTGGACGCGGCTAGCTTAGTTGCAAGCGCCATTGTGCTTCGCAACATTATGCTGTGGGTGAACGGTAGCGACATGAATGCGGTTATCGCCATTGTGACGGGTTTTGCGGTAGTGTTGACTATGCTGCTAGTGATGACCCGTATACTTGAATTTAGGTACGCCAAGGACAATCAGAATGACTCTTTTCAAGGTGCGCTGGAAGGTGGCCAAATAGCGTTGGCTATAGAGCATGCAGGAAACTTGTTAGGTACTGCAATGATAGTGTCTGCAGCGAAGAACTTACTTATTTACGAGCCTACGGGTTATGTCAGTAACGTGACCGGATGGTTATTGGTGAGCGTGGGCTTAACTATCGCTTTGCATTTGTTAGTGCTGGCAAATAAGAAGATAATTCTTTTTGGTATGAACTTCCGTCAAGAAGTAGATCAGCAGCATAACATCGGTGTGGCCGCTTTAGGTTTCACGTTGAGTATTGGTAATGCCATGATTATCAATGCGGTTTTAGGTGGGTAGTGAGTCTACTAGTTCGGCCCTTATGCAATTAAATGTGAGTGTGCCGTCCTTATTCGTCAATTCGAGTTTCCCTGACTGAATAATGTTGTTTTTCTGCGTTCGTGTTAGCTTTTTAACCTTACACTCAAGCACCGCAGCTTCCGACTTATTTGATAGTTGAAAAATAGCACGAAAGGTAAGAGGGCTTTTGCCTTTCAGTGCTTTTGCTCCGCCCACTTTTTCTCCCCTATGTTGAGCTATACGCCTTTTGGGATCGGTAGTAATACCTGTGTAAAGCTGACCCAATCTGTTTTCTATCAAATACAAGTACCAGGCAGTGGCGGCCTTTGCTTCACAGAGATTATCTCGCTTGTGGGTATTGCTCGACATGGCTGTTATACTGGTTCCAATAGAATTAAAGATCGGAAAGGGTTGTTTTGCCATGATATTACCAGATTTTACCAAAGCGAACGTGCTTATTGTCGGCGACCTCATGTTAGACCGGTATTGGAGTGGCGGTACCGGGCGAATATCTCCGGAAGCCCCCGTACCTGTTGTTAACGTAAATAGTGCAGAAGACCGCCCAGGCGGCGCCGCCAATGTAGCGGTAAATGTTGCTACGTTAGGTGCCAAAGTAACCTTGCTTGGTATGTGTGGCAATGATGAGAACGCCAATATTTTAAAAGAACGTCTGCACACTCACGATATTAACTGTGAGTTCTTTCCTGTTGATGGCTTCGATACGATCACTAAGCTCAGAGTAATGAGCCGCAACCAGCAGTTACTGCGTTTAGATTTTGAAAAAAGTTTCGCTAATACTGACAAATCGGCGTTAGAGCAGGCCTTTGATGATGCGCTAGACATAGCCGATATTGTTATTTTAAGCGACTATGCAAAGGGATGTTTAAGCAACCCTGCTGTATTAATTGAAAAAGCGCTAGCGAAAAGTAAGCGGGTGGTTGTAGACCCCAAAGGAAGCGATTTCAAAAAATACGCAGGTGCATCGCTTATTACGCCTAATATGGATGAGCTTCAGGGCGTGGTTGGTGAAGTAGGTTCTGAACAAGAGCTGGTAGAAAAAGCAGGTAAGCTAAAAGAAGAGCTAAATATAGGCGCGCTGTTAGTTACCCGCTCTGAAGACGGTATGACATTGTTTGAAGGTGACAACACAGAATTTCATTTGCCCGCTAAAGCGAAAGAGGTGTACGACGTTACTGGTGCTGGGGATACGGTAGTGTCTACCATTGCAGTGGGAATGGCGAGTAAGCTTCCCCTTCAAGCTTCCTGCGTGTTGGCTAATTTGGCCGCAAGCGTGGTGGTAGGTAAGCTAGGTACCTCTACCGTGTCGAACACAGAGCTCGCGCTAGCCTTGGGTGAAGAGTCTGTTCATCTTGATGGCGGTGTAATGAATGAAGATCAGCTCGCTATTGCGGTAAAAGCGGCAAAAGAGCGAGGTGAGCGCATAGTAATGACCAACGGTTGTTTTGACATCCTTCATGCCGGCCATGTGTCGTATTTGGAAGAGGCGTCTCAGTTAGGAGATAGGTTAATTGTTGCGGTGAATACTGACAGTTCGGTAACCAAGCTTAAAGGGCCTGGCCGACCGGTAAATAACGAAAGTCGAAGAATGGCTGTGCTAGCAGGATTAAGTGCAGTAGATTGGGTTGTGCCCTTTAGTGAAGATACGCCACAGCGTATTATTGCGCGATTACTGCCCGATGTACTAGTTAAAGGTGGCGATTACAGCGTTGGCCAGATAGCGGGTGGTACGGACGTTATAAAAAACGGTGGAGAAGTAAAAGTACTCAGCTTCGCCGGTGGCGTTTCGACGACAGGTATTATTGAACGAATAACAAAAAATAAGTTGGGCTAGGGCAAGTAAAAGGTGGTGTAATATACACCACCTTATGCTTCAGCCAGTTATATCTAGCTTTTGCAAATAGGCAAGATAAACAGCTAATACAAACAGCCAATATAAATAGAGATGCGCGTTATTTTCTGCGCTTTGATAACAGCAACATCACACGGTATTTTTCATGTACGAAAGTTATTACGGACTTAACTCGAAACCGTTTCAGCTAACGCCTGATCCTGCTTTTTTCTTCGCTAGTAAGTGGCACAAAAGAGCAATGTCATATCTACAGTATGGATTGTCTCAAGCCGAAGGGTTTATCGTGATAACGGGCGGCATAGGCACTGGGAAGACCACAGTTGCCAATAGCCTGCTCGAAGAGCTTGAAGATGATATCGCCGCTGCGCAAATTGTGACACCAAAGCTGTCGCCAGATGAACTTGTGAAAATGGTGGCGTCGAAGTTTGATATTGCTACTGAAGGCAGAAGCAAAGCAGACATCTTAAAAGCCTTAGAAATTTTCCTTTTTGAGTTAAACCGAGCAGGACGTCGAGCGCTCCTGTTAGTCGACGAGGCGCAAAATTTGCCATTAGAGTCTATTGAAGAGCTTCGTATGCTGAGCAATTTTCAATTTAATGGTAAGCCGCTTATTCAAAGTTTTTTGTTAGGGCAAGAAGAGCTGCAGCCTATATTGCGCGCCCCGAATATGGAGCAGTTTAGACAGCGTATTGTTGCATCGTGTCATTTGGCTCCTCTTACCTTGGAAGAGTGTAGAGCCTATATTGAGTACCGATTACATCATGCTGGATGGAACGGTGCACAGCTTTTCTCTGATGAGGCATTTGAGCGAATCCATCTATTCACTCGCGGTATTCCCCGTAAAGTGAATACCCTGATGGATAGAATCATGCTTTACGGTTTTTTAGAAGAACTAGATACCTTCAACGCTGAATCTATCGATGAAGTGATTGAAGAAGTAAAAGCCGAAATGTTCGAGCCTGATAAATCAGGCGCAGAGATTACAGAGCACATGGGCTTTGCCGACAGCCCTGAAAGCAAAACGATAATGACGCCTGAGGGCAACGTTATTCGCGATACAAAGTATTACCTAGATATGCTGGCTGAACTGGTGGACGCCCTAGATGCGGCTATATCGCAAAAAGTTAAAATGACGCAGTACGTAGATAAGTTGATGAAGAAGAAGTTTAAGACTTATGTAAGGCTGAAGAGTGATGATAGTAAGGTGGAGTGATTCACAATTAGTATATTAAGGTACAGTTTTTTTAAAACTGCCATATTTTAATTTAAAGCAGTTTAAACGATAAAGGGTTGTAGATTAAAGAAAAGGGCAATGTAATTTTGCCCTCTCCAAACAAAACAATGTTTTCGTGTAGCTTCTCACTATCGAGTTTGTATAAATAAAACCAATCAATCGAAGGTATAAGTTACGCCTAGCGTTAGACGTCTATCGGTAAAGTTTGCACCGAAGAAGCCATTGCTAACGCCACCTCCGCCGTTCAAAAGGTCGCCGCTTCTATCAACATAATTCAAATCTGCGTTCACGGTAAGCGACCTACCGAAGGTTCTCTCTAACCCAAGTGAAGCATTCCAGTTTTCACTATCCCCACCTTCAAAAGTGTCTGACCGTTGAGTTATCTCTGCGTAGTTAACGCTTGCATTAACATTAGTATAGCTTCCTAGCCTATAAGCTAGCGTAGAGCCAACAGAGTAAGTGCGAGTTAGCCTGTCTTGGTCAATGGCATCATCTTCAGAGTAACGAAAAGACATACCTATAGTGACTCTCGAAAAGTCATATCCCATTTGGAAGTTGCTTGCTTTTCGAATAATGATGTCATCATTAAACTCAAGGTTTTGCGTGGTTATTTGAACAAACTGCTCATCTGCGTTTGGCACATAGCTTAAGCTGTTGGGCTGGAAACAACTGGCAATAGAGCCTGAATTAGCAGGGCACACAAATACACCTAAATTTTCTGGGTTCGCCAACAATCGAGAAGTGTTAGTTACATCTTCAGAGTAACCGAAAGCAGTTCGGAAATATTTTGAGTTATAGCTGATGTTTGCAGAAGCTGTTTCGCCAAAGAAACGTCTACCGTAAGTCGCTGAAATCTGTGTTCGAGTACTTAAAGCCCACTGGGCGTCTAATCCTATAAAGGTTTCGTTGTCGTCATCATCTAAGTCTGAACTTGTTGTGTTGGCTGTTAACGATATGAAGCGGTTTGTGCTTTGGCGATAGGTAATACCCGCACCATAAGAGTCGAATTTACGTATCAAACTGGAGGTGTCAGTTCGGGCCGATATCTGATTACCCTCGTGTGTCCCGGTAACCCTCACAGCCCAATTTGGTAAAAAATGAATATCGGCAAACCCAGAAGCATTACGTGAAATAAACTCTCCCTGATTAGCCTGAGCTCTATCAGTGTTTTGAAAGCTGCCGGTAATATTCCAAATTAAATATTTTGCTTCGTCGCCGTTAGCCAATGTGCCTGACAGCTGATAAGTATCGTTATTAAGCGCAAAGCCATTATTTAAAGCATTTCGTTCAGAGGCTACGTCGGAATAAGAGGCTTGACCAGTACCGCGAATCCAGTCACCTTGGGATATTGTACTAGTAACGCCTATTCTGTTTGAGCGGGTTTTTGCCAATGCATCGGCATTAGTAAAAAAATCGGAAACTAAAAAATTTCCTGCTTGTGCGTTTTGATAACTTAGCGCCCCAGAGGCTTGAAAAACAAGGAGCTCATCAAGCGGAGCCCAATTTGCTGAATAGCTGTACTCACCGTAGGTATCTTCGCGACTTGCATCGTTTTGGTCGCGTTCAAGATGCGTAAGTTTACCCTGCCACAAACCATTAAACGTTCGCGACTGATAAGAAGCATTTACCGTTGGGTTAATAGAAAGCGTTGTAAACGAAAATGTACCGTTTTCTTGTGAATCAACATCTTGAAAGACACTTTCTGCAGATGCTGTTGCCGTTACTTCCAATTTGGCGCTCGCATGGCCGCTAAAAGCTATAGATACAGCAGATGCCAAGGTAGCGACTGCAAGTCTCTTTGTTTGTGTGTTAATTAGTTCGCTCGGCATAATAATATCCATAATATCCGCTTCCATCGGTATCATTGTGTACCGACTTATTAACCACAAATCCTATCGCCATTTCCGGATTAAGTCGCTCGACAGACAACTTGATGTCTGACATTTTAGCTTTACCTTCTTCGACAACCACTACGGCTTGCCCGGCAAAGTTTGCCAAAATAGCACTTTCATTTATTCCAATCAGTGGCGGAGTATCAAAAATAACAATTCGGTCTGGGTAGCGATTTGCAAATTCATCTACGGTATCGTGCATTTTTTGACTGGCAAGCAATTCAGTAGAAAGGTGGTGCGATCGACCGGCTGGGATTATTTTAAGCTTATCAATGTTAGTAGGATAAAGTACGTCAGCAATGTCTTCTACATCACCTTTTAAATACTCCATAAGCCCCTGTCTGTTCTCGAGGCCTAATGTTCTAAGTACGTTTGGCTTAAGTACATCGGCATCTACTAGTAGAACCGTCTTGTCTTGCTCAGAAGCGATGCTCATGGCTAAGTTGGTAGCGGTAAAGGTTTTACCTTCTGAAGGGCGGCTACTGGTTACCATAATAATGTTAGGGTTGTGCAATGTTTTTGATAAAGCTCCAAAAGAGTTCGCTAACAGCTTGCGCTTTATTTCACGGTATTCTTCGTTTATCTGCTTTCGTTCGCCATTTAGCGATATATGACCATTTTTATCCAAACGTTCAAAGTCAATCATGAAGCCGTACTGTTCAGGTGTTTTTCTCTCTGTTGTTACGGTTGTTTCAGTACTTGCTGCTTTCTCTTCAACAATAATGTCTGCGTTGCCAGTAAGTACACTTTTGGCTTCTGCAGGAAGCTCTTGCGCAACGTTAACTTCTTCAGCGCTCTTCGCACTCTCAAGTTCCGCTGCTTTGGCCTGTTTTTGTTTCTGGAGTGCTTTTTCTATGGTGTTTTTCATTAAATAAGCCCTCCAAATAAATCAATGTTCATAATTTCTGCCGCCATTAAAATACTGTACATGGCTAAAATTGCACCGCTAGACATTAAAAAAACAATTAATCGCGTTCTGTTCTTTTTCTTTATTTGCTCAATATTTAAGTGAGTAACAGTGCCCCAAATAGGGAAGTCTGACACTGTTAGCAATTGCTTAGGCCTTATCAATATGGGGTTTAGCTGACTTACTAAGAACGCAACTGCAATACCGGCGCCAAAGCCAATTACAAGCACCGCGGTATAAAATATTAAGCGATTTGGGCCTGAGGGGCGCTTAGGTAGCAATGGTGGTTCAATAATTCGAAATTGAAGGTCTTCTGATGAAACATCAGCACGCCTTGAAAGGTCTGCAGATTCTTTACGCGATAACAGTTCTTGGTATTTTTGCTGTGTAACACTGTAGTCTCGATTAAGCGCTGTAGATTCAGCCTCTATTTGCGGTATTAAGTCTACCTTGCTCTCTAAATCTACAATTTTGCTTTGTAAATCAGACTCTTTTACACGAAGTGAAGCTATTTGGCTTTGAAGTCTGCTCGCTTCAAGTTTGATCTCTCTGTTTAGCTCGGTGAGTGGTTGGCTACCATTTTCATCAGACTGATTTAAAAAGGCATCTATCTCTTGAGCACGAGCTTTTTCTAAGCTTTCTAACAATGCTTTGGTTTCTACAACATCAGGGTGTAGATCGGTAAAACGCAAAGTAAGTCTGTCTAATTCTTCTTCTAAACCTCTAATTCGCTCATCGTAGCGAGTGCGTAGGGCAGGCTCTTCTTGGTTGGTAACCCCAAAGTTATCGGTGCGTTTTGCGCCGCTTATTTGTTCATTTAGCGATGCTGCTTGCTGTTGAGTCTGCTTAATTTGTAATTGGGTGGCTTCAAGCTCACTGTTTAGGGTTTGTAGTCTAGAATAATAGGTTCCCGAGAGAGGAAGAATATCATTATATTGGCGTTTAAAGTTGGCCAAGCGCTGCTCGGCTTCTGCTAGCCTTGATTCGTATTCTGCAATTTGTTCGTCTAAAAATCTGCCCGCGGTGTCGGTGTCTCGTCTACTGTTGCCTAAAGAGCCTTCCACAAATAAGTCTAATGTTTCCTGCACAACTCGCTGAGCAATGAGAGGCTTTTCATTAGAAAATGAAATGTCGTATATGTTACTCCTGCTGGTAGAAGATAGGTTTATATTTTTAGATAGCGATGTAACAAGGTTTTCGAACTCGGTCTCTGTTGGCGTAGTGATGTCCAAATCACTTTCACGAGCAATTTTTTCAACATTACTTCTACTTAGTAATGTTTTTGCCATCATCTGAATTTCTTGATCGGGGTTGGTTTGTATCGCCAAACCTCGAAGAAGAGGCTGCAATACTGAGCGAGTATCAACAAAAACCTGCGCTTTAGACTGGTATGTGTCGGGTAAAGAGGCGACATAAAAAAAGCCGATAGGACATATCAGCCATGAAAATATAATTACGTAACGCTTTTTTATCCAAACTCCTTTCACATAATCGAGAATTTGAGTAAGCGTTTGTTGTAAATCCTGCATATTGTGTTTTGTTCCGTTAACTACTTATACATTGGCTTTTGATTTAAAGCTTAAAACCAAGCTTCTGGTATTATAACGATATCGCCAGGTAACATATCTACGTTTTCAGAAATATCCCCGTCTCTGATCAAGTCATCGATATTAATCTCGTAGGTGCGTTGATTGCCATTAACCACGCGAACTAACTTAGCATTGTTACCGTTTGCAAACTCGGTTAAACCGCCCACGGCAATCATCAAATCAAGCAGTGTCATGTGCTCTGTGTAGCTTACCGCACTGGGGTTTGTCGCTTCGCCAATAACACGAACTTGTTCGCTCAATGGCCCAGTAAAGTTGTTTACACTTACTGTTACGCGAGGATTGTTTATGTACTTACTTAGCTGTTCTTCAATTTGTCGAGCTAGCATTGTTGGCGTTTTACCCGCTACATCAATATCTTCGACAAGAGAAGTGGTTACTTTACCATCTGGCCTAACAATAAACTGCCCAGATACCTCTGGGTTCCGCCAAACAAAAATGGTAAGCGAATCGCCTGGCCCAATTAAATATTGGTATGCATTGACGTCTGTGGTTAGCGATGCTCTTGTAGTAGCTTCAGGTAGAACCCCTGTATTGCTACAGCCATATAAGCCAAGTAAAACAAGAGAGATACAACATTTAGATAGCTTTTTAGAACGGAACATAAGAGATCTTCCTACACTCATTATGGTTATTTTGTGCTTTTCACGTTTACCCTACGGGAAACGTCACTATAATGCCAATAACAATTCTAGTCTATTGCAATAAATCCCTTTATGATAGACGAAGTGCTGTAGTTTTTTTGGAGGCCAGGGGTGGCAAGTAATAAACGTAATCAAAGTAAACGTTCAAACATTTTAGTGCTATCTGAAGCGTTGCTTATCTCTTACATGGGGTATATTTCTCATTTTATTCTTACGCAAATGGAAATGTCATCGCCCGTCTCCATTGAGAAGCTTATAGTTAATGTTGGCATGTTAACTGTTGCTATACTGCTTTGTTCACTTTCAGTTGGATTGTACGAAGCTAAGTTGCGAGAAACTTTCCGCGGTATTATACGCAGAATATTCGTAAGCGTAGGGTTGAGTTACTTCTTAGTTGAAGTACTAAGCCGTGCATTTTTCGATAACCTTCTTATGGACCCTTATTTTTTACCCGCAGCCGTTAGTGCGATAATAATTACGCTAGTGATATTTCGCTATTTTACAAACCGTTTAGGACTTCTAGGGCTTGGAAAGGCCAGAATTTTAGTTTTAGGTGCAGGCGAGCGAGCGTCAATCATCGAAAAGCGAATGCGCAGAGACGTGGACAGAATAGGCTTCGAACTCGTCGGGTTTGTTCCAATTCCCGGAGATAACCGCGAAGAAGGAATACGAAAAGAAAAGCTCATTCATCTTAAAATAGATGAAAGCTTTCAGCAGTTTATATCAGATAATGAAATTGAAGAGATAGTGATAGCCTGCGATCAGCGTCGTGGCACTTTACCCGTTGAGGTGTTATTCGAGTGCAGGTTGCGAGGTATAGAGGTGACCGAGCTGCTTGATTTTATGGAGCGTGAGACTGGCCAAATCGTGGTTAATCTTATGTACCCAAGCTGGGTTATCTATTCGAACGGGTTTCAAACCCAAAACTACCTGCGAGATTCACTCGATTACACATTCAACGCTTTAATCGCTTTCGTAATATTTTTCTTTGTGTGGCCCATTATGTTGTTTACTGCATTGGTAATTTACCTGGACGATGGGCGCAGAACAGGCGTATCAGTATTTTACAAGCAAGAGCGCGTTGGCCTAAACGGTAAGCTTTTCAATATTATAAAATTTCGCAGTATGCGCCCAGACGCGGAAAAAGATGGTGCAAAATGGGCCAGCAAAAATGACACTCGGGTTACGCGCATAGGCAATTTTATTCGTAAATATCGCGTAGACGAGCTGCCTCAGCTTCTCAATGTGTTTAAGGGCGAAATGTCTTTTATTGGCCCCCGTCCAGAGCGCCCACAGTTTGTAGAACAGTTAGTGCGCGAAGTTCCTTATTATAATCAACGTCATAACGTGAAGCCTGGCTTGGCGGGTTGGGCACAGCTCAACTACCCATACGGCGCAAGCGTTGAAGACTCTATGGAGAAACTCAAGTTTGATCTTTACTACGTTAAGCATCAAAGTTTACTTCTTGATATTCTGATCCTAATTAGAACCGTTGAAATTGTCTTGTTTGGGAAGGGTCGTTAAAAAATGAAATTAGATAATCGTTTAAATGCGATGACAGTGGATGTTGAAGACTATTTTCAGGTTTCTGCATTTGAAGGCGTTATACAAAAGAAAGACTGGGACAGCATAAGCTTACGGGTAGGAGACAACACCAATCGACTTCTTGATTTGTTTGCGAAAAATAACGTTAAAAGTACTTTTTTTACCCTTGGTTGGGTCGCGCAGCGTTGTCCAGAGGTAATTAAGCGTATTGTTAATGAAGGACATGAGTTAGCCAGTCATGGTTTAGCGCATCAGCGAGCCACTACAATGTCTGAAGATCAATTTCGTGAAGATGTAAGGCAGAGTAAAGATATTTTAGAAAATATTGGCGGAGTGGAACTGAAAGGTTATAGGGCCCCCAGTTTTTCAATTAATGATTCTAATACATGGGCTTACGATATTTTAAAAGAGTTGGGTTTCAGCTACTCTTCAAGCACCTACCCAATTAACCACGATTTATATGGCGTGCCCGAATGGCCGCGATTCAAATATAAACGGGATAACGGGCTAATTGAAATTCCTATACCCACCATACGGAAAAAAGAGACCAATATCGGAATCGGCGGTGGTGGTTATTTCAGACTCTATCCTTATTGGTTATCGAAACGTCGTATTAGTGAGTTTATGAAAACAGAAAATGCGCCGTACAGTTTTTATTTCCACCCATGGGAAATAGATGCGCAGCAGCCAAAATTTGAAAATGCACCATGGAAATCAAAAGCCCGCCATTACATCAACTTATCCAAAATGGAAGGCAAAGTAGAAAAGCTACTCAATGACTTTAATTGGGTAACGATGCGCGAAGCATACGACATTAAATAAGCCTAAATAATAAGAAAACAGGGCAAGGAAATATTCATGAGTAAAAGTGAAGCGCTGAAAGAAAAGAAAAGGGGCTCATTGACCTCGTCGCTTGCTGAAAACAAAGTATTCTTTATATCTGGCTTTACGGTATTCTGCTTATGGTTGGTATTTTGCTGGCAGGGACTTAGCACCGTAGTTGAAATATGGTACGGCAATGAAATATTTAATCATGGCTTTTTTATTGTACCAGGTTCTCTTTATCTTATTTATTTAAAACGCAAAACGCTGTTGGCACAGCCTTTTCAAAGCTCTCCGATTGCCTTTATCGTTATCATTCCCGCACTACTTCTCTACATTATAGGCATAGCTGGGGACATACAGCTATTTCTTCATGCTGCTACGTTCACACTACTACCTGCACTTATTTGGTTATTGATAGGTACAAAAGCCGCGAAAACCATTCTTTTTCCACTGGTGTTTATGTTGTTCAGTATTCCCGTTGGCGAGCAGCTTATTCCTTATCTTCAAGAAATTGCCGCCGACGGCTCTGTTGCACTGCTTCAGTTAACCGGAGTGCCGCTATTTAGAAGTGGTTTGTATATAGAAATACCTCAGGGGCGCTTTTTAGTCGCAGAGGCCTGTTCTGGCGTCAGCTTTTTTATTGCTAGTTTTGTGATAGGGAGTTTGTACGCTTATTTAAACTTGGTATCGGCCAAGCGCAGAGCCACTTTTGTTGCGATATCCTTAATTTTCCCCGTATTGGCGAACATTGTACGCGTATATGGCATTATCTTAATTGCCTATTGGACAGATATGGAGTATGCCGCCGGCGCTGACCATCTTATTTATGGCTGGTTTTTCTTTGCCTTTGTTATAGTGTGTTTACTAGGTATCGGCGAGTTAATGCGTGAGTCTGCTCAACCAGAGAGGCAAGACTATTCAGCGCATACAAAACCTTCAATCAGTTTTACTATTTTTACGGTTCTATTTTCTTTGTTTATTGTAAGTACGGCTTGGGCGATGAATATAGCAAGCGCTAATGAAACAGTGAGTGCGCCATCAAAGCCATTACTCTCTGAATTAAAAGGTGAAAGCTGCAGCACTACGTCTTGGCAACCAATTATTGTAAATGCAGATGCAGTAAAAAGTATTTATTTAAGCGGTACACATTGTAGCGTTAAAGTTTATTCTGCATGGTTCAGTGAGCAAGATAATGAGTTAGTGAGCGACTTACATCGCATTTTCGATCCTGAACGCTACTCATTGGCAGAGACACAACAGTTAGTAATAAATGATACTGCGTTTACTGTTTATAATGTGGTGTCGGTAAGTGGTGAAAAGCTGAGTGTTGTGAGGTGGTATGAAGTAGATGATTTGTTGTTTAGCGACGCTATCAACACAAAAGTCCATCAACTAAAAAGTGTACTTTTTGGAAATTCGAGTAGTGGAATAATGCGAGTTGTTGCAATAAATTCCCATGACATAGCCGAAACTGAAAATGCAGTTCGAGACCTAATAAGCAAACACCAAAAATGAAAAAGATTTTACTATTAACAGAAAACTTCCCTCCAAAAGAGGGGGGAAGTGGTAGATGGTTCTGGGAGCTATACTCACGGTTACCTCGAGAGAATGTTATTGTTGTTGCGAACGATACTGCTGAAGGGCGCTTATTTGATGAGTCGCATGATCTCAATATTACTCGAGTTGAGCTGGAAAGTGCTGAATGGGGAGTGGCAAGCTTCAAAGGTATTAGGTTTTACATCAACACAATACTTGCCATCCGAAAGCTTATAAAGGAGCACAATGTAAAGGAGGTACACTGCGGCAGAGTGATACCTGAAGGGGTAGTTGCAAGAGTTTTGAAATTGTTATCTGGGACTGAATATCGTTGCTTTGTTCATGGTGAAGATGTAGAGACAGCTGCAACAAGTAGAGAGCACAGTCTCCTTGTTAAAAATGTGTGCAAAAGCGCGAAAACACTTATTTGCAACAGTGAAAATTCAGCGGGCTTGGTGGAGAAGTTAGCCTTTGAAACTAAGCACAAATGTGAGGTGTTGCACCCAGGAGTAGATGTGGCGCGTTTCGTTCCCGCCCCGCCAGACGAGGCGTTTCGTCAAAAGGTTAGGTGGCATGACAAGCGTGTTCTGCTAACGGTTGGGCGCTTACAGAGAAGAAAAGGGCAAGACTATTTAGTTAAAATTATGCCGCAGCTACTTACAGAATTTCCCAACCTTTTTTATGCAGTGGTAGGAAGAGGTGAGTGCAAAGAAGAGCTTACCGCAATGGTAGAACAAAATAACCTGCACGATAGCGTGGGCATATACTCTGACATGAATGATGACGAGCTTATTCAATGTTATCAACAGTGTGACGTATTTATACTACCCAACAGAACAATAGCCAATGACATCGAGGGTTTTGGCATGGTGCTAGTTGAAGCGCAGGTTTGTGGTAAACCCGTTATTGCTGGAGATTCGGGGGGCACAAGGGAGACCATGGATGTTGGTGAAACCGGTCACATTATTGATTGTAGTTCACCCGACAGCCTGTTGAACAACCTAAAAAGGCTTTTGAATAAAGCATCTATTACTGATGACAGGGTAAGCATTGCCGATTATGCGCGTGAGCGTTTTAGTTGGGGCAATCATGTGAAAAAAGCGCAGTCGCTTTTCGAACGGTGACTCAGCTAGCTGCGCTATCAAAAGGCGCTTTTTTGTCGGCTAGTGCCAAATTACTCAGTAAAGTCATTGGGCTAATAAGCACACTTATATTGGCTAGATTACTAACGCCATCAGATTTTGGCGTTATTGCAGCAGTGAGCATTGCGTTATACTTTTTTGACGTTCTGGGTAATGTTGCTACAGAGCAATACATCATGCAGAAGCACCGTCTTCGCTCTTGTGATTTAGATACCGCTTGGACGATTAATTTACTACTGAAATGTTTTATCTTTGTTTTACTTGCGGGAACATCTGGTTTAATTGCTGAATTTCTTAATAAACCAGAGATAGCGTCAGGGTTAATGGTTGTGTCGCTTATATTGCCATTAAATGCGTTGAAATCGCCGTCGCTATTACAACAAAAGCGGATGGTTCGATACGGTGGGATTTTTGCGCTAAGTGTGGCCGAAAAGCTAATTGCCTTCGCCACAGTGATATCTGCGGCCTTACTATTAAAAAGCTTTTGGGCTTTTATTATTGCTGATGTGTCTGCGTGTTTTGCTGGCGTTATACTCAGCTACTTATGGTTTAGAAAGCGTCCGCGCTTCAGAGTTTCTGCTTGGCGACAACAATTCACTTTTTCTTCTTGGATGTTAGGCAAAAACCTTGTCGGTTATCTTCGTTCGCAGGCTGATACAATATTCGTATCGCGATATTTCGCCTCAGATACGTTAGGGCAATATCACCTTTCTAGAGAACTGGCGATGATGCCGGGGCATTATTTATTAGCGCCAGCGCTTGAGCCCATATTATCGGCACTGCGAGATACGGTAAAGATTCGCGATTATTTCTATCAACAGGTGTCTACTGCCTTAATCATTACCCTGATGATTACTTTGCCCATTGCAGTTTTTATATCCGTATTTTCTGAACCTATTGCGCTTACATTACTTGGCAATCAATGGAGTACGGCGGGTTCTTTATTACGCATACTTGGTTGGTTGGTTGTTTATTGGGGAGTGGTATATGTGCTAGAAATAACACTGATTGCGCAAGGCAATGTAAAAGAGCTGTTTGTATTCGACATGCTTACACTCATTTGCATATTGTCCGTACTTGGTTATGCATTTATGACTTCTGCAGATATTGCAAGTGTAGCTTTTTACCGAGTTATTGCTGGCGTAGGTACTACATTTTTACTGCTCGTCATAATGTTCCATCGGCATCTTCTTGTTACGGTAGGGGTTTTTATGTGGGCGCTTTTGATTGCTGGTATTGCAGGTTTGAGTGCTTGGATAGTCACGTTTGTTAACCACATGTTTGTCACTGGCAATAACGCTACTCTTTACGAGAACATTTTTGTTTTAGGTGGGGCAGGCATTTGCTTTTCACTTCTGTTTATCACTGCCATCGGGGGAGTATTAATGCTGCTAAAAAATACAAAGACAGCAACACAAATACTGTCCATTGTAAAAGCCTCAATGGGTCGCTGATCTACCCACATAGTTAAGCCAAAGCCAAGCGCCTTTAAGCCAACTTACGGCTTCATTATTAACGAGTTTTGCGGAAGCCCCATCTCTTGATGTAATGCGCCTGTTAGTATCATTATTCTCAATTACTACATCTTGTGTACCCGAAAATCGATACTCAATAGCATTAGGGTAACCATGATTTAATAGTATTCGATTCTCTCTTACCACCGTTCCAGGGCTGCTCTCTAGCACAATGCCTACGTCAGAAAAAGGGTGGTCTGGGTTATTATGAATGATGGTGTTGTTGGCGATGATACCTCCCTCGTTTTGATTCGAAGCATCTCCCATACCAAAACCTATGCCCCTGTCTGAGTTGATAATGGTATTTCCCACGATGAGATTGTTTTTACTGAAGTTCCAAAAATGTACAGCATGTTCTGCTACGTGCTCGGAAGGGCTAGCGATATTTTTAAAGGTATTGTTTCTGACTACCCAATTATGGGATCGATGAGCGTCAATCCCACCTATGTAAAACTGAGGGCCTATGCCTGAAGTGTATTCGAACATACAGTTCTCGATAATTCCATTATCAGAGGTTGGTAATTCAGTACCCGGACCCCCGCTTACCTTAATCATCTGCTCGTAACTATTAAGTAGCCTTACATGTGATAGGTGAAAATTGTCGGCGTCGTTCTCGGCTCTTACCTGTATCAAATGGTTAGAAGTTTCTTGGAGCGTTAGATTTCGAATGGTGACATGGCTGCCTGAAATGTCGAAGATTATCCCAACGTTTTTAGAGGCTTTCATTCCGTTTCCAGATATAACAACATCGGTAGCATCGTCTGAAGCACCTGAAATCGTCACATTATTTCTGTTTATCTTTAACCGGCGAAAAACTTGATAGGTTCCCGGTTTCAACACGATGTGTTTTATCCTCCCTTGATTAAGGTACGACACTGCTTTATGGAGTTCATCAACATTTTTAACACTTATTGATTCGTGTGGTTTTGAAAAAGCTGAAGATATTGACGCGACAAAAAACAGAGAAAGGAGCAACGTCTTTTTAAAGCTGTTAACAGGTGTCATCTTGCGCTATCCTCTTTTTCCACGTAACCAGTTTGTACCGTCGTTATAAAGCTTATCATTTACCGATATTTTAAAGTCTTAATAAATGAAAAAATACATTGCTTGGCTATCTATTTGTCTGATTCTGTTATTCGGCTTTGCGCTTTACGCATTGGTCACACCTCCATTACTTTTAAACGAAGATAGCGATGAAATTTCTCAAAACGACTTGGGAAAGGTGCTTTTCGAAGAGCTATTGTACGATTCTGGTGAAAGTTTAAATATTCGTTTACAAGATCATGACCTAAGCCGTTTATCTAACTGGATGAACCGAGATGCTGAAAACAGCACACTTTTACTCTCTTTAAATAATTTTGGGCTGACGCTTACTTTTACGAGAAAATTCGATGCGCTCGTACCTTTCTACATTAATGCTGTTTGTTTCTATTCTAGTTATCAAAATAAGTTAAATGGAGAAGGATGTACATTAGGACGACTAGATGTTCGAAATAGTATTGTAGAACAATTGATATGGTGGTCTCAAAAGAAGGAGGCGAGAGAAGTCTTAAACCATATTGTTGAACACTCTAGATTGTCAGAAACAGAGCTTGTTTTGGGCTTTGTAGACGGTAGCAGCAAATCTGATGTCTTTAAACCTGCGGCCGATAAGCCAGTAAGCACTAATTTACCTTACAGTGAAAAAGTTTTACTTGAAAAGCATTATCTAGAACTGGTAGGAGGGTTTAAAATTCCTCGTATTAAGCACAGTGGAATGCGATTTTCAGCAAGATACCTTGATAACTTACCCGGAACAGGGAAGTGGGTCTTAGGCAACCCTCACGGCTTTGTTGTGGTGCTAGATGAACCAAGTGCGTTAGGCAAGGGAAGTCCCTCTGATTGGCCTTTAATGAAAGAAACTAAAAGGGTAAAAGTACTGCATAACGTAAGAAAACTTGGGCCCACAGGTGTCTTTTTCCGCGACGAAAATACTGTAATTGCTTCTGGTAGAAAAAGCTATCGTTCTGGCTTTGAGGCAGAGTGGTTAGCAGAAGTTAACCTTGATACCGCTGAAGAAACTCGATATCAGATCGTTTCGAATACTAATTTAGAATATGACAATTTTCATTTAATGCAGTCTCTTGGCGGTGGATTTATGCGCATTACTGATGACGAGTGGTCGGCTCAAAACTTAGATGGTGCTGAATTTTTGCTTGGTAGGGGAGGTTATGATGTTTTGGGTTCTCCCCTAGGTCCCTCTTTAGGTTTGTGGAATGGAACCAATGAGGCGCCCATTTTTCTCCTCAATTTTCCTAAAGAGTATCCGGCAAGGCGTGACCCTTATTATACATATCCCGACATTGACCCAAATACATATAAAAAAGCAAAACTGCCTATGTGGAAAATGCCAGATAATGATGATGGCTTTTGGCAAGCTGGTGACGTAGGTGGAATAGCTTTTATCAATCATCCATTAGTGAAGGGGGTGGTTGTAACCCATAATTTCGGACGCGGCGTGCATGATTACAGAGCGCAGGGTGATACTGGTTCGGGCAAGTACTTTCTTGTTGCCGACCCTGTTGCATTCTACAGTGAGGAGGGTAAAGAGAAGGGCGATAGAGCAGCTCATAGTAAAGAGAAAGGCAATCAAGCTTACCCTCAAGGCTTATTTTCCAGAGGCGCTCAAGTTTATGAGCCTGAACATTTGAGTGAAGCATTTGCTGGACGGGTTTTGCCACACGATGCTAAAAGCAAACGATTTGACTGGCCTAGAACCGGTATTGACTGGAGCAATGATGTGCACGCTCATACTCAATTGGGGTCTATATTATGGGACAATGAGCGACAACTCCTTTGGCTTGTGTTTGGAAGTTTGAAGCAAACTTATGTTGCTGCATATTCAATAAACCCCAATAATTCTCCATCAACTCAAGAGGAAGAGATTCCAACTTCATGGCTAAAAGATTTTAAACAAAGTAAATCGTTGGAATCATCATTAAAAGGAATATTAAATTGAAACCTAACTTTCTAGTTATTGGAGCCCAACGGGCAGGTACCACATGGCTATATGAGTGTTTAAGAGAGCACCCTGAAATATTTTTGCCTGAAACAAAGGAATTACACTACTTCGACCTTAACCATGAAAAAGGCGATGAATGGTATTTTCAGCATTTCGAAGGGGCGAGTGAAAAGGCGATTGGTGAAATAACCCCAAACTATTACCAGTATCCCGGCGCTATTGAAAAAGCCCATTTATTATTGCCTGAGGCAAAGTTCATATTTATTTTGAGAGAGCCCAAAGCTCGAGCTATCTCGCAGTTCGCCTTGTTTAAGGAAAAGTGGGGGATAAGTAGCATAGAGCAAGCTTTGAAAGAAAAACCAGAGTTTGCCGACTTAAGCCTTCAAGGTAAGCATCTGCAGAGGGTCTCTTCCATTGTACCGAAAGAAAACCTTTTAGTACTGTTTTACGAAGACCTTGATTCAAATCCATTAAGCTTCCTTTCATCTGTATATCGCTTTTTAGGTGTTAGAAAAGTGAAAAGTCCTTCTTTCTTAAATAAACGAGTAAACAAAGTGTTATTGCCTAATGCCCAGCAGGCTCTGCGTAATATAGGGTTAGGCAAACTTCTCGATATTTTAAAAGAAACCAAGCTTGCTGAGCCTATCAAAAGAGCTATTGGTAAACTTGACACTCCTCAAAGGCAACAGGTCAATTTGCCAGATAGTTTTGTGCGAGAATTAAATGAAGATATCAACCGTATTGAGCAAGTTTTAAACATCGACTTAAAGCATTGGAATTAACTCTCACGCTCTATCCACGCTACGTGAGATGCAGATAAAGTAACAGCTACTTTCTTAACTTTAAAAATAAGAAAAAGAAAAGAAAGGGCAGTATCCAAATTAAGTAATATGAGGCGTATTCAAAGTAGTATTTTTTAGTTATGAAATGTTCTACGCCTTGCCACCTTTTAAATTCTAATTCGTACTTGTTAACTAAGTTGTTGATTTCTTTTTGAGAATAACCTTTTTCTTCATAGAAGGGTATTATCAGTCTCGGCTGAGTATTAATCTCTTCAATGCTATAAGGTAGTATTACGTTAAAGTCTGGGTCGAAAACGTGTTTTATGTTTTCTGCTATTTCGACTTCAACTATAACATGTCCGGGAAAGCTTATTATTGTGTTAGCAATTTCTTTGTTATCAAGAAGTTTGGACAGATTCATTGAAGCATCGCCACAAATACCGATACCTCGTTCTAAGCTGCGATATGGATCTGAAAAATGGTACCTTTCAAACTCTGGAATGTTGCTAAATTTACCCACCAAATAAAGAATATAATTTTCCCAAACTGGAACTGTTTGGTTAAATTGCGCGGGGGCATATTTTTCCCAGTGAACATGTGCCAGTCTGCCAGCAACTGTAGCATTAAGCCTTTGAGCATAAGTGGCTTTTGAATCGTTTTCTGACCAATGTATGTTTTCCAGTGCATCTTCATAGGTATAGATTTGGTCATTTTTGAATCTGAGGTTTTCCTCTCTAATCTCTAATGGCGATAGCTTAAAAAAGAGACCACTTATATTTATCGCTAGTGCGATGAGCGATAAGCAAAGGAAAAAGTAGGCAAAAAGTTTCTTCATAGTTACGTGTTACTTTGACTATTGGGTTGGCCGGCGTATTTTTTTAAAACGTAGACATTATACGCGGCTGCGCTAAACATGATTAACCAATAGAGTATTTCGGCTCTCATCCTGTTTAAGAATGTCATAGCAATAACAAATGCTATAAGAGACCCTTGTAGCGCTATAATCTTGAAATACTCATCTACTAATTGGTTGTTTCGAAGGTAAGACTTTACCTTTTTTAGGTGCTGCCAGGCAGACCAAAGCATCATAATAAAAAATGAAAAGCCGAGATAACCCACTTCGGTTAAGGTTTCAAACCATGTGGAGTGAACACTCCTACTCTTGTTTCCTCCAGTATCGATACCATCTGGAATATAAAATGGAGAAAAATAATTGAATCCTCTGTAGCCATTTCCATAAGGGTGGTCTTTCGTCATTTCCCAAGCGGCTTTCCAAAAAACCATTCTGGTAGCACCGGATTCTTGTTCTTCGGCTTTATCAGCTTCCTCTGTTATTCCCGTAATTCGATTAATAAAGTCATCGTCTGCCAAATAAAGTGCACCGCTTAAGCCTGCTAAAGTAATAAAGACAGCCATTTTCTTTTGATTTTTACGCTGAAACGAAGAGGTATACATATAAAACATGAAGAAAGCAATGCTAGCTGCTACCGCCAAAAATGCACCTCTACTGTTTATCAATACTATGGCATTGGCAATAAATACTCCCGCGAGAGCATATGCTGCTTTCCATATGTACTTTTTAGTTGTCCAATAGTAATAAAGTGAAAGAACCAATGCTGGCGCTATTGCTGCGGCTAACCCATTTGCATCCGGTGAGTCGACCAACCCAACGCCTTCTACTCTGTTTCCAGAATTTCGTCCAATTTGGAAAACATAAAAACTCACATACCAAGCTGCGAAAATGTACCCTTTTAAAACATATGAAAAGTCTTTAACCGTAGATATTAGCTTAAATGCAAGGCACATAATAATAATGAGCTTTATGAAATAAACCATGAATAAGTAATGGTATTCGGGAGCGATAGCATAAAAATACGCAATTGAGTATAAAACCATTACGGCTATTGCCCATTTTAAAGGAGGTACATCGTTTATTCTGTTTTGTTTTGTAACGCTGCTGTTAGCAAAGACTAAAATTGCCATAAACAATACAATAAAAAAAGAGTAACTAATGTCAGGTATTAAATTGCCCCACCACCTTTTCTCTGGATTAAAAAAATAGATGGCTTGATATACTACAAACGCTATCGCAATTGAGTGCCGTAGCGAAAGAATGAATCCGCCAACTAGCGTACCTAAAAACATTAATACGCTAAGCATTCGCCGACGAACTCTTTTTAGAAAGGAATTGTTTTACTGCAAATTTTCTTAGTTGGTATTGAATCTGAAATTCACCAATGACGGCCTGATGTAACCGATAGTAAAATCTTCGTAAGGTATGAGGTTTCTTGGCTGATGTTGTTAAAGAATAGCCATTTTTTAACATTAACTCATCTGCAACATACTCTATTTCTGAGATTTGACGGTGAGCTAGCTCATTTTTCCAGCGTATAGAAAAATGTCCAGTTGCCCCTTTGTTAGTATTGATATTAGACGCGTTTAATTTAAATTGCGCTTTTTTCTTATGGTATTCAATGAGCGAGTTTTCAAAAGGTATTTCAAGGTGGGTACACACTTTGCGAAGTGTTTCCTCCTGTTTAGTGACTAAATCTTCATATCGTATATATAAACATTGTTTTGGCTCTTTCTGCATAAAACTTTCTTGTGCTAGCACTTCATTTCGCCAGCGAATAGCACCGGTATATGCTGTTGTACCTAGCCCCCACTTGTTGTCGATGTAGCTGTTAACCACGCCCCTGGGGTCTCTTACGATGGTTATGAACTTGGTCGTTTTTAAAAAAGGTTCTAATGCGCTCAGATGTTCAGTTAATTGAGGGTCTTTAAATCCCCACAGTGTTTTATTTTCACGCTTCAGTAATTCAGAAATAGGCAGCCCATGTCTTTTCCGTATCTGCTCATTGCAGTGCTCTATAATTTTATCCGGTGAAGTATGAGTAAACACTTCCTCTACGCTTATCTCATTTTGGATAAAGAGCTGGCTATGAGCTGATAACATGCGCGTTAATAATGTTGTGCCAGAGCGCTGAGTTCCTAACAAAATTACGTCTGGGTAACTTATAGTATTCATAGTCAGTTACTTTTCTTTATAAGTGATAGCAGTTTTTCTTCAAGTCCTAGTGGGCGTCTCAAAGCCAGCCACAATGTAACGTGTGAAGTGATGTAAATTAAAACACCAATGGTGGCATGCCACATTATTTGCAAAATAATCTTACTGCTAGTCTCAATATTAATTGTTTCGGGAATATTAATAGCGGGAAGCCACCAAATAAACAAACCAGCCATAATCAATACACTAAAAGTTTGTCTTAACAGAAGTGCAAACTGGCTAGCAATTTTTAATCCGAACGTTTGCTTTACCATAAACCAATTTATTATGAGCATTATAAGCCGCCCCGAAGCGATTGCCATTAGCACACCTTCTAGTCCATTTAAGCTTAGCCCTGCGATTACTAACACTATTTTAGTACATGCAAAAACAAAATCTCTCTTAAAAATGGACTTTGTCATATTGTTGGCCATAAACAAAGCTTTAGTTATGCTGTTAACATTCGAGAGCGCGGAGATCGCCCCTAAGGCTTGAACAATGATAATCGAGTCTTGCCATTTAGTACCTAGTGTTAAAAGTACAACAGGTTCAGCTAATAGGGCTATACCAACACCAACGGGGAAAAAAAGTGAGGTGCTTACGCTAATTGCATTTTGGTATGCCATTAATGAGCGATGACTATCATTTCGAAGTTTTGAAAAGGCTGGAAATAAACCCCGATTTAAAATACCAGAGAATTCTTGAGTAGGCTTACGAGCTATCTCATTTCCAATATTAAACTGCCCTAAGATTGTCGCGCCCAATACTTTTCCGATGAGAATTTGGTCTAATTTGTCCGCAAGGGTAAGCACTAGTTTGCTCAATGATATCCAAATAGAAAAAGATAACATCGCTTTCCAATGAACAAGACTAAACCACGGAACATAAGGTTGAAAAAAATAGGAGAGAACAAGCCTTACGATCTGATTGGCAATATGACCAATTACCATTGCCCAATAAGAGCCTGTTTCCAAAGCTATTACTATCGAAATAATCACGCCTGAAAATTGAGCTATAACGTTCAAGTAAAGAATTCTTTTTACTTTAAGCTCTTGCTCCAGTGTTATCAGGGAGGGATTTTCAAAGCCACTTAGGAGCAATGAGATTGAAAACGCAATAGCAATCAACGTTACTAGAGGTTCTTCATAAAAAATCGATAATGGATAAGCGATGCTTGCAAGTAATCCAAATATAGCTGCACCGCGAATCACGTTGATAGTGAACGCCGTATTAAAATCATCTCTATCTGGATTTTTTTTAAGAATAAGTGCTTGGTTAACAGGAATTTGAAATGCTGTTTGCATTGCTATCGCAAAGACGCTGGCCATTGCAACCAAACCAAAATCTTCAGGCGACAGTAATTTTGCAAGTATAAAAATACTTAGTATTGATATTATTACGTTTGTTGCTTTCATTACGCCAAAAACTGAAAGCGCTTTTGTCGTTTTTGCAGATAAAGAAGTAACTTTTTTCAAGGTAATCTGCCGTATAACTTTGCCAGTTTTAGTCCTATGGCATCCCAATTGAACTGGTTTGCTGCTTCTCGGTTTTGCCTGCCTAGTTTAGCAAAGTCATACTTATGGAGTTTTTGAAACAAAGCTTCAAGTTCATTTTGATCATTATAAAATAGGCTATTATCTGTGGGTATGCAGTCAAAAATATGAGCCGCTTTGGGGGCTATAATTGCTTTCGATTGTGTCATTGCCAGTATGACTGAGCCAGATGTTAACGTATCCTCGAAGGGGACAATTATCGCGTCGGCGTCTTCAATACTATCAATCAGCAGTTGATCATCAAGATAGCCCAGTTTCAATATAATTTGAGGGCAATTTGCTGCTGCCTTTTTTATTTGTGATTTATAGTTTTCGTCTGGCGTACTGCCGGCGATAACAAGTTGAGTATTTTCAGGTGCAGCAATTTTGTAGCAATCAATTAGCTGCAGAACACCTTTGTAAGGTCGCAAAGTCCCAAAAAAAAGCAGCCTGATCGGCTTTTCACTGCTATCTGATAGGCTATCACTAATTATTTTGGGTTTAGGGTAGCAGCCATCGTAGTTGCCATGTGGAATTATAGTAACTTTGTCTAAGAAGCGTTTGCCATAAATTGGTGTAAGTGACTTCGCGGCGGAGAGTGAGTGCACTATCACCCGGTTGACACATTTACAAAATAACTTTCTGATTATCTCTTCACGTTTTTTATCGAACTGCTGATGAGAATATCGATTATGTATAGTCCACACTACATGAACGCCTTTTCTTCTTACATTCGCAATATCAGTGACTAATAATAGAAGTTTTGTGTAAAAAACCGCATCGCTTTTCGCCCATAAAATTCTTTGGATAACTTCTGTTAGCCAATGGACATGAATAATATCAGTGTTTGGATTTTCCTTTAAAAGCGCTGAAAAAGGCAGTGAAGAAAGAGGGATTTCGGAGAAACTAACGTTAAAATTACTGGCAACACTATTTGCCAACAATTTTTGATATGGATTGTTCTTTGACCAGTTTGGGCAGAAAATTACGTTTTTCATGATATCTAATTGCTAAGTGGGTGAATTGCAAAACGAAAAAAACTTACTAGTAAAGAACGCCAGAATAAATAGTTTCTGGGGTAAAGTGTAACAGCTTTAATCATTGCCGCAGCCGCACTTTTATACTCTTTCTTCTGACTGCATGCCATCGAAAGTTCCCATGCATAGACATGAGCTAACCTTTGTTTTATTGCGTTACGTTCACTTTCACAGGTTGTAAGTTCTTGTAAACTAGAATATCCCCTAATCATTGTTAAAGCGGATTTTTTAAGCTTTTCAGGTGAGCTATCTGCTACCAGTGATATATGCGAATCATGAATATGATAAATTTGATGAGTTTCCATCGTATAAGCGAAAGTGAACCTTTTTAGGGCAAGTCTTATAGCAAAAAACCGATCGTAGGCGGTTCTATACGTCTCATCGAAAAGCTCGAAGTCAAACACTGATTTGCGAATTAATGCGCATTGAGTGCTGCCTGGTACGCTATATTTAATCGCAAATTCGCCAATTCTATGGTCATCAATAACGAAAAAGCCATCACAGTTAGCCACTGCTTTTGCTGGTAATTTTAAAAATGGATGCACTACATCATTGCGAAAAAGGTTTGACTCTTCACACACTTCTCTTGTTTCGTGGTCGATACGTTTTAAACTTCCAAAAACCCAATCAATTTTAGGGTTTTTCTTCATCACATCATAAAGTGCAGAAAGGTGATATTCGGGCCACTCATCATCACTGTCTTGAAAAGCAATATACTCTCCTTTTGCAAGTTTAAGGCCCTTGTTTCTTGCTGCATAAGGGCCAGCATTCGACTGTTTATGATAAATTAAAGGAAAGCTTAAAGCTTTGGTGTTTTCGGCTAACCACTGCTCTGTTCTGTCCTCACTTCCATCATCAATCAATATTAGTTCGATATTACGGAATGTTTGGGACTCAATGGTAGAAAATAGTTGTGGTAAAAACTTCTCGCGATTATAAAGCGGAACGATAACGCTTATTGCTGGTGGTTTGCTGTCTGATTTCATTTCCGATTGCCAAAATAATTGTCTAGCTCTAATTCGCACGCGACCTCTCTCTGCTCAAACCAACTCACTTCTGCATAATTGACCCATTTATTGCCTGATAAATCATGAATTACTTGAGTGCTATTTCCAGTATCAAAGGTATTCCAATTTAGAAGATTTTTGATTTTGCAAAGCGTTTGTTGAGGCGAAGACGTCAATTCTTCCAATGCAACCGAATAATCGCAATATTTAGTTCCATAAAGATAAGACAGCTTCCACAAATAATAAAAGCGCGTATATGGATGCGGTGTTACTTTTGGACAAAGAAACGGGAATTGCTGAGACAAGTCTTTACACCACACATCTAAATAAAAAGCATCTTGGTAGGTATTTTGCACATCTACAGCATTCATTTTTTGCTTATCTGTAAGAAATGAAAGCCACTGGTTTCTTGGGTTTCGATATATATGGAGAAATTTTGCATTAGGGTAGTGTTTTCTTAACCAAGGCAATCGGAAGTCGATGCGATTGAATTGAAGTACCGGCCTCCCTTTTGCGTTTTCTATAAGTGAATTAATAAATGCATGCATGTTTATATCGTAGCTATTCTCATCCATGTGCAGCGCAGTATTTATCCACTTTTCATTATAGAGGTTAGACAGGTGCTCTAGATTGTCGTATTCCGACCAATAATCATCAATACCCTTATGCGAATTGTCTACGAAACTTCCTCGATGCTTAACATCAAACCACCTTCTTTCGTTGAAGGGCTCATAGTACGCAGTGCAATCATTTTGCGCCCTGAATACATTCCAAAATACGCTTGAGCCACTTCGAAAGCGTCCGGTTATAAACACAATATCATCTCTGAATGATATGACGTTTTCGCTTTTATAGCTATAATACGGCGAGGGTATGTTTTTATTCACTCCAATACGCTGTGTGTTTGCTCTAACTCTTTCGCTGAAAATCCTAGTTGCACTATCATGTGAAAGGTATTTTTGAAATAAATTGGTGCTTAGGTTTTTAATGAAATGCTTCAACGCTGCCTCCCACCATTTTTTTATAGATAGTGGCATACTTCTGAACCATAATTTTATTGGTAAACTGTGTTTCGAAACGCTGCCGCGCATTAACTTGCATAACTGTTAAATCTTCGGTTGATAGTTGAACGATTGCTTTAGCAAAAGCATCAACATTCTCATTCGGTGTAACTAAGCCATTAAAGTTATTTTCAATAATTTCAGGGTTGCCGCCAGCATCGGTGACGATGCAAGGAGTGCTTAACGACATGGCTTCCAGTAATGTCATTGACGTTCCTTCGCTCAAAGATGAGAGTAAGAAAACGTCAAATAATGCTAAATAATGTGATGGATCAGGTTGATAGCCCACTAACTTAACGCATTTTTTGAGCTTTAGTTCTAAAATTTTTGCTTCTATATTCGGCCGCTCTTGACCATCACCCACCATTATTAAAAATAAATGTGGGTTCACTTTTTTTGCACGAGCAAACGCCTCGAGCATCAAAGAGTGATTTTTTATGGGATCAAACCGTGCAACTGTACCTAAAATATACGCATCTGTGGGAAGAGATAGGAACAATCGGAGCTGTTCAAGCCTATCGCTTTTAATATTTAATTCTCGTATCCCGTTATAGATAACGTCTATTTTTTTAAAGGGTATATACTCAAACTCGTTTAATGCATTTTTAGTTGCGAGTGAAATTGTTGTGATTTTGTCAGTCAGCTTGGTCAGCAATGGATTAACCAATCTTCGCTTCGAGCTTTTACTATCGGGATAAAATCTACCGTGCTCCGAAAATATTACTTTCGTATTTGTGAATGCAGCTGCTAGTGCGCCATATACCCAAGGGGTATATTGGTGACAATGAAGTATGTCAATTTTATGTTCTTTTAAATGCCTGCGAATTACTTGCACTAAGTTTATATCAAAACCGGGTTTCCGTGCTTTCGAATAAATATCGATTCCATTGGATTGCAGAGTCTCACCCCAAGGGCCTATAGGCTCCTCAATACAAAAAATACTCATATTTATCGCGCTATTAAGGTTTCCCTCAATGATATTTTTAATCACCATTTCGGTTCCGCCAATTCGCATGTCGTAAGTTAGGTGAGTAACTTTCATTTGATCCCGTTGAGATTATTCTTAATTGTTTTTTAATCTTTCGTATCTACGTTGAGAGCCGATAACTTTTTTACTGATGGCAATTTTTCTTTGATTATAGCTGATTGGATAGCGTAGTTACTTATAGCAGATTCAAGCGTACTGAGAATAGTTTCTTCACTGCTTATTAATGATTTATCGAAAAGAGTATTGTCGAGACCAAATATAGCCATCAACCCCTCAAATTTGTCTTTATATGTAAAGCAAAAAACTGGTACACCCTGACTAAGTGCTGCTATTGCCAGATGCATCCTTCCAGATATTAGCATGTCGATACCACTAACAACGGCTTTAACTTCACTTGCATGAAAAGGTCCACGAAAAAGTCTAATTCTATCTGGCTCATTTAGCTTTGAAGCTAATTGTGCTAACACTGCCTCGTCACTTTGGTTTTCTCGAAAGTCGTGAGGAAGAAGTGCAAAGGTCACGTTTTCATAGTTATTTAAGGTTTTTTTAATTGCACCGTAAAAGTTACTTACTATTTGGTGTATCGGAATATCGAGAGGTAATGTATTTATGTTAAGTCCAATTATGATTTTGCCAGCTTTTTTCTCGCTCTCTAACCAGTCTCGAAACTTTTTAACATGTTCCTTATCATAAACTGGAACCATGCTGAAGGCTAAGTCCGCAACTTGCTTTGCTGGTTTAGATGTAAGTTGTTCGAACCTATTTTTTGAAGCTGGATCACGTGCGCAAAATTTAATATTCGAGTTTGACTTACTCAAAGCGTCTAAGACTGAACTGTTTGGCTCGTTGGAGAAACTGAAACTAATAAAGGAAACAGCAACGCCTAACTCAGATGCTAGATTGGCTATGTTAACCCACGCCAAGTTCTTTGCAGGGCTATATCCACCATCAAGTGTATCCGCACCTATTATATAGAGATGCTCATACTTAAGTAACTTAATGGCGAGGGTTAGATTTGATTTCCGCCCATCATTAATAAAGTTCAATACACTATCGGTGGCAATCTCGTTTTCACAAGGAATTGTATTAGGGTATACAAGAATCTCTTGAAACCTCTTGCCTTTTGATTTTATCAAAGCTGAAAATCCACTAATCAGAGCTTCATCGCCAAGACTTCCTGGAGGCGCCGGGGAAATCATGCCTACCAACTTTTTGTTAATTAACAAGAACCGGAGCATTCTCAAAATTCTAAAAATCACTTTCACTTTTAAAGTTCCATAACGTAATGTTTATACCAAAGCTTAAAGCACAGAAGGCTCCACAGAATCGCGCCATAAGATGACCTACTTGAAATATGCCCATGCCAAATTCTTTTTATTTCTTTAGTGTCAAAAAATTCTGACAACCCCGAAGAGTCATCTATTAATTCTTTATGAGCTAGCTCTTTTAACTCACCTCTAAACCACTCGTCTAAAGGCGTGCTGAACCCCATTTTCTTTCTATACAGCAGAGAATCGGGAATAAAGGGCTTAAAGACTTCTTTCAGTAAGTATTTTTTCTCACCGTTGCGATATTTCTGTGAAGAGGGTAGGGTAGCGGCGAACTCTGCTACTTGGTAATCGAGAATAGGGGCTCGTACCTCTAACGAATTTGCCATACTCATTCTGTCTACTTTCACCAAAATATCGCCCGACATATAGGTTTTAATATCGGTGTACAATATTTTACTTAAATGATCCGGGCCATCGGCTTTGTGATAAGTGTCGATGGTGTAGTGGCTAGGATGATAGCCTTTCAGCTTTTCAGCGACGTCTTGTTTTACCAAGCTGTTCCACATTTCATCGGTAATCATGCTATTGGTAATGTAAAAGCCCATGGCAGCGTCGTGGCTCAGGGTAGTTAACAGCGATTTTGCTTTTTTGCCTACTTTACCAGGTACTTTTCCGGCAAGGCTTGCCAGAGCAGGGAATAGGGTTTTGCGCACGCTTTCTGGAAATTTATTGCGCAGCTTATTTTCAATATCGTCAGTAGTATATTTTTCATACCCTGCAAACATTTCATCACCACCGTCACCGGCTAATGCTACGGTTACCGCTTTTCTTGCTAGTTCTGACACGAAATACGTAGGTACGAGCGATGGATCGGCGAAGGGTTCATCAAAAAAGCTAACAATATGCTCTAGCCGGTCGGCAACATTTTGATTTACCGTATATTCGTGGTGTTCAGTATTGTATTTTTTTGCTATTTCTCGGGCAAAGTCAGCTTCGTTAAAGTCTTTGTTATCAAAGCCAATGGTGCAGGTTTTAACCGGTGTTTCGCTTGCCTCGCTCATCATGGCGACGACGCCTGAGCTGTCTACGCCACCGCTTAAAAATGCGCCCAGTGGAACATCGCTGATCATTCGCTGTTTTGTGACTTTTTCGAGCAATGCTTTTAGTTGCAGCTTATTGTCTGCTTCACTATTTTTAGAAGTATTTTTGAAGCTCAAATCCCAGTATTCATGAATGGAGAAACCATCTCTGTTTAATATCAAATAGTGAGCAGGGGGAAGTTTATGAATATGCTGAAATATGCTTTTAGGGTCTGGCACGTACTGGTAGGCAAAAAAATCGTATACGGCATCTAGCCTAATTTCTCTTGGTATATTTTCTAGTGCTAGTATTGCTTTAATTTCTGAGCCAAAGGCAAAGCGACCGTTTTGCGAATAGTAATACAAGGGTTTTTTGCCAAGGCGATCGCGGGCAATGAATAGCTCTTGTTTTGCTTTGTCCCATAGGGCAAATGCAAACATGCCGTTCAGCTTTTGAAGGCATTGAATACCCTCGCGGGCATATAGCTCAAGAATAACTTCAGTATCGGTGTGGCTTTTGAAGGCAACGCCTTGTTGCTCAAGCTCTGCCCGTATTTCTAAGAAATTATATATTTCGCCGTTAAATACAATAACTAAGTTACCGTCGGCAGAGTACATAGGTTGGTTGCCCGCTTCTGAAAGATCCAGAATACTTAAGCGGCGGTGACATAAGCCAATGTGCTCATCTAGGTAGGTACCGCTGGCATCGGGCCCGCGGTGCAAAATAGCGTGATGCATAGCATGCAGCGCCTTTTCGCCCCCTTCGTTGTAATTAAATAAACTAAAACCTGCAATGCCACACATGTTTTCTTATTCCTATAAACTGATATGCGGTCTAATTGCCGAACCAACTGCTACGGTAAACGCAAGAGGAAGCTTTTGCCACATATTTTCAGCGATGGGGCGCAGTTTACCTGGCGATGTAGCTGCTAGCTGCTCTTTTAATAATTCACCGTGCTGGTCAAACTTCTGCCATTGCAGCAACTGTGGCTGTGCTCCCCACTGTTTTTTAAATTTGTAGGTGCCTTCTTCATAGGTAGAGCGGCCGAAATCAAAAGTTTCAATACCTGAATCTGCGCAGTGCCCTAGTAGCGACCAATATAGCAACATATTTGGGGCCAGTTTATTGTAATCGCGCAGGGTAGAAGCCCATGGAATAGACGCATTGGTAGTATTCTTTATTACCAGGCCGCCACCAATGGGTGTGTTGCCTTTATACACTACGCTTAAAATACAACTTTCTGCGTAAGCATTAACGATTTGCTCAAACCATTTTTTTGCGTGCACGGGCGAGCCTAGGTCTCGCATGTTCTTGGTGTACACCGTATAAAAGTCGTTAATTAATGTTTGCTCAGTACCCAGCGAAACGGTGAGCCCGTTTTTCTCTGCTTTTCTTATTTGGCTGCGAAGCTTAGATTTAAAGCCCGCCATTAATGCTTCACTGGTATTGGGCAGTGGCAAAAGCATACGTACTTTTTGATGGTTAAGCTGGCTTGTATCGTCGGGAGCGACCTGTACCGCCCGCATTTCTAGCGCCTTACTGCCGGTTACAGAAAGCTGCTGAGTTAAACACTGCTGCAGTTGAAGTGCTATATCATCGTTATTGGCCAACACATAACCCACATCACAGTAAGGTAAACTGCACAGCTTTTTACCTATTAGTGGTGTTTTTATTAATACGCAGGGCAAAACGCCTACGGTTTTACCTGTATTTTCTTGCTTGGCTATTACGCCGTATATAGCGTGCTTGTAGGCATGGTTTACGGCCTGCTGCCATGCAAACTTATGATACGCAGTGGCCTGGGGGTGGGCGGCTACGTAGCTATCCCACTCGGCTTTATCTGCGAGCGATACAAGGCTAGTTGAAATAGTGTTAGTACGGCTCATAGCTATTTCCCGTAGCGCTCATGGCTGTTTCCTTCATAGCTCATGGCTGTATTGGCCTTCTGCGCAAGTTTGCACTGCTGTGGGTACTGCTTTTAAGCGTGTCGCCGCTTCGGTAATGGTACAAAACGACACATCCGCTTTTTCTTGAAGATGCGAAACAACTTTACTTATTCGCTCGCAAATGGTGCCAAAAGCGTCGTTTATATTTAACAGCCCAGTGGCCCCATCAATTAAGCTAGAGCTATGCAGATACATGTGTATTACCGGGTATTTTTTATCTAAACAGATATCTACTAGAGTGTTCATATCTTCGCTATGCGTAAGTTCCGGGCTTAAATAAATTTTTCGTAGCAGTTTTGTATGCCACAGAATACCAACAGGCTTTATGGCTGAAATAACACCGCTAGAAAGCGCTGTGTGCACTTTGTCTGCCATGGAGAAATGAGTGGTATTAAACCCTGCCGTTACCGGTAACTCCATAATGTTTTGCTGTGCACCTGGTGTAAGGGCGTTATCGAAGCTAGGATAATAGGGGGTGACGGGGGCACCTTTGCAGTGAAAAAAGTCGTTCTCGTAAAACGGATATACACTGCTATCCACCGTAATGCCTCTTGAGGCAAGTAATTCAAGGGTTTTACCTTTCATGCCCCAGCGTCCGCTTCTAAATGAGCGTGGGGTTACCCCTATTTTTTCGCTGATAACCCGGTTTAGTTCATCTAGCTTTTGTATTACTTGCTCTTCGGGCAAATTAATAACATGGGATTCCGCTTCTGTTGTTTTACCAAAGTAGGGCGGGTTACACCACGGATGTAAATGGGCACCAATCTCTGCTTTTTTGGTTTTTACAAACTCGCGAAGAATATGGCTGCCCTGAGCGTCGTTGGCCACAGCATAATCAACAAAATAGGTGGGCCTTATGCCTAGCGACTCACAAAAGGCTTGAAATGCAGGAAGCTTCTCAACATTTTTTACTGAACAATCATGCTGGGGAAACTCACTGTCCCACTGCCATTCTTCTTCAGTGTCTATGGTGAGTACAAACAATACGTTTGGTTTACCCATTTTGCTGCTCGTTTAGCATAGTAGAGAACAATTCGTAGTATTCATCAGCCATCCGCTGTGCTGAGAAATTTTCTTGCACAAAGGTGCGCGCGTTCTGCGCTAGCTGCTGAGCGTAATGAGTATCGTCTAGTAACGTTTCCCAGTCTTTTTGAAGTTGCTGGGTATCATGAAGCGGTGTGAGTAATCCGCTTTCTTTGTGAGTAATAAGTTGGTCAATACCAGCAATGTTATAGGCCGAAACCGGAATTTCCATGGCGCAGGCCTCCATTAAACAACGCGGAATGCCTTCAAGTGTGGATGTCATTACAAACATATTAAAATCGCGAAGTTGTTCTAGCCTGTCATTTCTAAAGCCTAAAAATGATATTGCCCCTTCGCTGTCTAACGTGTTTGCATAAGATTCTAACTTAGGCCTGTCTTCACCATCCCCTAGAAACACTAACTCTATATCATTACGCTTTTTATACAGCGCATCAAAGCAATCTAGTATAGCGGTAATGTTTTTGCGGCTAATCATTTGGCCAACAAACCCTATTACCTTTTTACTGTTCTCCGGCTTTGATTGCTTGGTTACTCTTACAGCTTCAACTTCTGATAAATCTACGCCATTTTGAATATAAGCTAATTTATGTTCAGCAATGTTGAATTGCTTTACATCGGACATAAGCTGCCTAGAAAGTGGCACCACTTTGTCTGCAAAGCGCATTGCCTGGCATCCGGCCCAAATAAATAGGCGAAGTTTAAAGTCTGCCGCATTTTCAAAGCCGTGTGGCGTTACAACGCAGGGAATGCCCGCTTTTTTAGCCGCCATAACCCCTAAAATATCTGACTTATAACCGTGGGTATGAATAATATCGATGTTATTGTCTTTTATAAGTGCAGCGAGTTTTTTTACGGCACCTAAATCGAATCGGCCATGCATAGGAACGTGGTGGGTTTTACCGATAGGTTGAAATTGTTTAACGAGCTCTAAGTCTTCGGTGCCTGGCTCTAACGTTACTGCCAGCTCGCTAGTTACATGACTAGGCATGTGTTTAGACAGTGCCAATACCCAGCGCTCTGCGCCATAAAAACCCGTAGAACAAATAAACTGCAATATTTTCATTATTATTTATGCGAGCTGGTGGTTACCGCGCCGCGTGCTCCTAATAGTGTTCCTATGGCTCTTGCTGGAAAGTACACAAGGTAAAAGCGTAGGCAATTAAAAAACGATACTGTGTTGCCTACCAACTTTTTAAGCCTAAATGTATATGCCAAAAGAGGTGCTCCTGCGATTATGCTGAATATAATAGCGAAGTTGGTTTGTGAATACAGTAGGCAAAGCAATAAAATTATAATGCCTAAGCTAACGGCAAAAGGAACGATAAAGCTAGGTAGCTCACGAAGCGGTATCGGCCTGCCACTGGTTGACGCTATATTTGATTGTCCACGCCAAATTTCTTTTTTAAACATGGGGCCGAAGGCTTTGTCTTCCCCTAAGTGCACATAATGAGTCTCAGAGGTGTAGTAAAGGCCGCCATGTTCGTTAACTTGCCCAGTAAAATAATAATCTTCGCAGGTTAAAAGGTGTTCTGGAAAGCCATTTACTTTTGCAAAGGTGTCTTTGTGCAAAAACAGATTCCTGCCAGGCAAAAAGCTAACGGTGGTATCTAACTCAGCATTGCTAAGCGAGGTTCTTATTCGCTCTAGCGGCGGCGCATTTTCTGAGTTAATTTGCATTGCAGCGACTAAGGCAAGCGAAGGTGAATGCTTTAGTTTTTGAAGCATTACCAGCGCATAGTCACTTGCAAGGCTGACATCAGCATCGAGAAACGCAAAGTAAGTACCTTTCGCCTTTTCCGCGCCTAAGTTTCTAGAATGCGAAATACTTTTTGCATCATCGTTGTAAATAATATTTAAAGAAAAGAATTGTTCAAACTCTTTGAGCCTAGACGATACATTGGTGTTTTGGCTAACAAGAACCACTTCAAATTGATCTTCGGGCAGGGTTTGATGCTTTATACTTTCGAGGGTGTCGATAAGCATCTTCTCTCTGCCTTTGTGAGGGATTATAAAGCTAATTAACGCGGTCATTTTAGCTCTCTCACGTTTTGCCTAGCCATTGTTGAAGTTGCGCAAAGCGCTTTACTGCTTGGGTGCGCTCTTTGCCAATGGAAAAGTTACGAATTGAAGTAAACAGAAACGAGCTAAGACTCTCTGAGTGTGTTTCTATCTTCATGCTGCTGTCTATAAACATTGGGCGCGGTATTGCCTCAAAGGATTCAAAGTTCATATTTTGCATCATTAAACACAGCAGACGTGTAGTCTCACTTTCTTTAGTGTTACTAAGTCTATCGATAATCTTGGTTTGTAAATCGAGCTTTTTGTCTTCTATTTCGCTCACTAAGTTGGGTAAGTATGCTTTGGCAAAAGCGAGTAAACAAAGCTTTCGTAAATCTTGACCTGTCCATGTTTCATTCGGAAATTCTAAAATGTCAGGCTTTTCTAAATACACATATTCGTTGTTAACCATCCAGGTTACATAATGCGATAGTGCTTTAACTGCATAGGCATAGTCGTAATCATTTTGCTGGTGCAGCTCTTTAAGTTGAATAAATCGGCAAACTGCCTGAAAGAAGACAGTATAAAACCATGTTGCTTCAACATTGTCTAAATTTCTCTCACTAATATCATCTAAAGGCGAAACCGTGTGCTGAATGATATGTGCACACTTTTTTAAATCTCCAGTTTCATTTAACAGGGTATATCTATCCATTAATGCTTGAAGATAGTTACCCGTTCCCCTGTCTAAAGGATATTGGCCTGTTTTTACGTTTTTAAGGCCTTCGGTGCCTGCATTTTTGATTAACAACAATGCATTTAATAGTGTGCCATCACCTTCATAATAGCCCTCTATCCAACCGCAAATTTCTAGCAAGGCGTTTCTGGAAGTATTGCTGCCGGTTAATAAGTAGTGATGCAGCAGCCCGTTGGTATAACAATGCTGTCCGCCAGGACCACCGCCTCCAGCATGGTCTTCGTATACGCCGCTCGGTTGGTTCTTTGAATACGTTCTATGGCCGGCGGTATGGGCAGGTACGTAGTGATCGGTATGCCAAAAAAGCCCCCCAGAATACTCAGGCTTATCAAGGGAAGTGTGATAAACATCAATGTTGGCAACATGTTTTGCCAAGTTATCTGCTAACTCTTTCCAACGGTGATCGCCACTCACTGTCCATTGATATAGCATGCCGCAAAGCGGATCGTACTGATTGTTGTAATGGGAAACGAAGTACTCTGTGTCTGTCGCCAACGCTTTTTCATGGTCGGCGTATAATTCACCAAAATGCCGCCAGCCAAACTCGTCAATAGCGTCCCGTTTGTTAAAAAATGAGTTGTCGCCCTTTATTCCTTTATCTATGAGTTGCTGAAGTTGTTTTGGGGCATTGAAGGGCGTAAAGGGAAGGCATGAGGTGTGCTGAACCCAGTCTTTGCAAAGTGTCACTTCGAAGGTGGTAATGGGGCCTACCGATAAAGTTATAGTTCGCGTTAACTGCTCTCCTGGTTGTAGTTCTTGTGGTTCACTATCTTTCGCACCTAGCAAGCTAACAAACGTACTATCTTTAGTCGCGGTCATTGCTGAGGGAAAGTGCTGCCAAAACTCTTTTGCTTCAAGCACATAATCAGAACTGTCTTCTAATTTAAATGTAGCGAAAGGTTGGCATTGATCAGCTTCGTATTCTAATTCGCCATTGCGATAAACTTTAACGCCTTTATGGGCTAAGTTTACTTCGTCGTCAGCGTTCACATGCACAGGGCTTTGCCAATGTGCTTTTCCACTGGATGCCTGGTGAATGTTGATGTTATCAACAAGAGTCTCAAGTACCTTTTCATCGTTGATATTTAGTGTATTAGCTTGTTTACTTACAGATAGTGACAACTCATTTATATAGATAGATGAAGGGTCGCCCAAATCCCATTGTCCATTTGGGTGCAAAGATGCCGCTGGGTTAGTTATGGTGATATCGCTTAACACGTCACCATTGGCTAAAAAAAACGTGCTTTCAAGTTCAATATCCAGGGCTTTGTTTTGTATTTCAAGCTGCGCTTTGTGCTTAATTCTTACAGCTACATTATGGCAATGGCTTCGTAACACTTCATAACTAAACTCATTAATATGCACAAAGAGTAGGGCGTTGTATTTATTGTCGTAGTAGTGGGTTAACGACGCTGTTAGTTCATTATTAAAGTGTAAACAACCTGGATGATTGCGATTTATCGTAACCATCTTGCCGTTTGATAGCGTGATGTCTATTAGGCCCTTCGAGTCTCTTGGCTTAACGGGATTAATGTAAGTAGGCTGGGTGATTTTAGCCAGTTTTAGCGAGTAATTTCTGGTTTCATTTGACGGTATAGACGTTATACCCGTGATGTATAGCCACTTTATTGAGCCGTTGTGCCACAAATGCCGAACTTCCAGTGAAGCCCTTACACACTCGCCATTCTCATCAATTAATTCGAGTGGTTCTGATACCGAAAAATTACCCTTAGGGCAGGGCACTCCAACACAGAATGAGCCGCGTTGAGTGTGCGAACTCGCGTTACGTAAACTAAAAACAATATGCTGCATTGGGCTACTTGTATTTCTTCCGTGATAGGCAATTTAAAAACACCGTAATACTTTATATCACTTGTTATGTAATGCCAACGTGTTTACCTTTCTATGCAATCGAACAATAGAATGGCAGCACGGCTAGAAAAAATGCAAACAGAGTTTGTAATGTGAAGTGAAAGACATAGTCAATATATTGGAATCAAAACTTCTACTGTTGGTTATTTTGACGAGCTAAAGCCTTCAACGTACTATAGCTACGGGAATTAAAAATTTTGCTAATGGACGTAAAAATGGCGAAGCTTCGCAAAATCACTGTCGTATCTCAGCGGGTGCCTTACCCGCCCAATAAGGGCGAAAAGCTTCGTACTTATCATCAGATTGAGTTTTTAACACAACTTGGCTATTGCGTTGATGTGCTTTGTTTAGGCGAAAACACACAAGATAGTGCCGACGCAAAGGAGCTTGGTAAGAAGTTAGATATTTCGGTGACAGTATTCCCTCTTCCTCACAAAGTTAAGCGCTATAGTTGGGCACTGCTGCATCGGCAAGCCATTAGCGTTGGCGCGTTTTATAGCAGTGCGCTTCAAAAAGAAGTGAATGCCCGTTTAATAAATGGCTGTGATGCACTATTGCTTAGCGCTTCAAGTCTTGGATACTATGTGTTTAATGCTGCTAATTATGACGATAGAACGTGTGCGCTTTTTATGGATATGATGGATGTAGACTCTGATAAATGGAGACAATATGCTGAGTCAAGTTCACTTCCTATGAGCGTGGTATATCGTCGAGAGAGCAAGCGAATAAAAAGGCTTGAAGAGAAAGCGAATAAAGAGTTTGAAGACACATTTCTTATTGCTAAAGAAGAAACCCGGTTATTTGAAAAAACAGTGAGTGCGTTCAAACCGGTTAAAGTGCTAGGAAACGGTTTAGATTTTTCTGCTTTTTTTCCCGCCCCAACGCCCGCGAACGACACAAATTTTCTCTTCACTGGCGTTATGGATTACAAACCAAACGTAGACGCCGTTATGTGGTTTGTAGAACACTGCTGGCCCACAGTTAAGCAACGTTTACCTGGCGCTACCTTTACAGTAGGTGGTATGAACCCAACAAAAGAAATACAGCAATTATCAGAGCGAGACCAGGCGATTGAGGTTACGGGGTTTGTAGATGATATGCTGCCGTATTTTCATAAAGCGACTGCCTTTGTTGCTCCGTTTCGACTTGCTAGGGGCGTTCAGAACAAAGTGCTACAGGCTGCTGCGTGTAAGTTACCTGTAGTAACCACCAGCATGGGGGCAGAGGGAATTAGCTACGCGAGTGAGAATACTATGTATATTGCAAACGAAGAAAGCAGCTTTATAGACGCCTGTGTAGACTGCGTAAAAAAAACTGACACAGCACAACAGCTAGCAGATAAGGCATACAGTGCGCTGTACAGTACCTATTCTTGGGAGCAGCAGTTACAGCCTCTTAAACAGGCTTTGGAAAGAATATGAAGCAACTTATCAAGCATATTGTTTTTCTGGTTCTAGCGCTTGTTATTATCCCTGTCACGATCTCTTATAAACTATTGTCGTTGCTTTTAAATAACGATGCTCTGATAGCGAGTTACAGTCAGGCTTTGTCGCTGCTACCTGGCAAGTGGGGGAGTTATTTACGCAGCGCCTTCTATCGATTTGCTTTTAAAAAATGCTCACCTGATGCGGTTATTTCCTTTGGTACGTTGTTTTCTCAGCAAGACACGAGCATTGATGAGGGCGTGTATATTGGGCCTCAATGCAATATCGGCAAATGCGCTATTGGAAAAAACACATTGTTAGGAAGCGGTGTGCACATTATGAGTGGAAAAGGGCAGCACAACTTTTCAGACCCTTCAAAGCCAATAAAGGACCAGGGCGGTATATTTGCCAAAGTTGAAATAGGCGAAAATTGTTGGCTAGGTAATGGCGCGTTGGTAATGGCCAATATAGGTAAGGGAAGTATTGTTGCAGCCGGTTCTGTAGTGGTTGATGATGTGCCTGATGGGGTTATTGTTGGGGGGAATCCGGCGAGGGTTTTGAAAGACCTAATTGCCAGGTAATATGAAACATTTTATTTTTTGTATCAGTGAGAATATTTTACCTTTGAAATGAGGCGAGGTAATTTCAACAGTCTTAAAGACCACTGTGTTGTCTGACAATGAACGCTTGTATTGAGATTCCCCTCCCATAAAGTCGTAGACCTTTATGCCTCTTTTAGCAAAATATGACATAGCTTTGCAGTGAAGGATATAGCCAGGTTTTATTTTGCCTAAAGTGAGCTTAGAATTGATACCAGAACAATAAAAATAAGCACATTCATTCCTTAACATATAAATAGAATAACCCAACACTTTTTCGGCACACTGTACCTTCAAAATTTTTATGTAGTCAGGATACTGTATTAGTAAACGTAAAAGATTGTTGTCAAAGAAGGTATTTTGAAAACCGCTACCTTCGATTGTGTTTTGCCATTTTTCAATGTGATTTTTTCTTAAACAAGAGAAATAGTCGAGGATTTCGTCAGTGAATTTTGCTTCGGATAAAGAAATGTCATCTTGACTTGCATCTAGAAGTTTTATGCTTTTTCTGATTTTCGCCCGAGTGTTTTTAGATAGGGTAGAGATAACGTCCTCTAAAGTTGCTAAGCCCTCTAAAGATTTCGTATACCCCACTGTTTGTGATTTGGAGTAAGATGCGCCAAGCTTTGTAGCCGCATTTTCCCATATATCTGCTTCTATCGTCATAGATACTGAAAATCTTACGTATCCTTTCTCAAAAGCGTATCTTAATACGGCTTCTGCGATCGCTCCATTGTTTGATGGCTGACCTAACAATCCATTATATTCAATCCATAGCTGGTCGTAGCGGCGTGTACCAGTTTGGTTGACAAATCCCTGCTTGAATAAAAGTGATCCAATACCTTCGCTAGAGTGCCCAATGTAGATAACACCGTTCTCTCTACCGTCACAATAAACAACAAAAAAATCCCCGTAATGTGAGGGTACCTCCCCTAAGATGGAAAAGTACTCGTGAGATAAGAACGGAGAATCCGCGTTAAAAATGTTGGCCTTTGTTGTTTGTTCATCTATGACTTCATACGTTACTTTTTTCAAATGAACATTCATATGAGATCCAAATATTTTCAATTATCTGTTAATCATATATGAAATAGTTAACAATGTTGTAATCGAGCCACACTTTAAAAGAATTTTTATAAGGATACCCCTGATGAAGGCTTATGGAATATATTTGACATTATTTGCAATTGCACTCCTATTGGCGGGTTGCTCTAAACCAACCCGAGAAGATTTAGTTCAGGCCAGCGAAACTCATTTAGACAATGGGGATATAGAGACCGCACTTGTAAACTTGAAAACCGCAGTACAGTCTTACCCTGATGATAATGAATTAAGAAGTTTGCTTGCTTTGGCAATGTACGAATCAGGCGATTTACAAGGTGCTGAAAAAGAATTAAGAAGACTAGTAGAAACAAATCCCAAGTCTACTGAATTGTTAGAGCGTTATTTTTTCACGCTTTATCACCAGAACAAGTTTGAAGATATTATTCTACATCGTGCCGACCAAAAAGTGGTTTCTCCAATTATTGGACAATTGAGACAGCTCGCTGATGATGCGCTCGAGATTGTTGACCGCGAAGCAGATAGTCAGCCAAGTTTAGCGCGGGCAACTGAACAGCCTGCAATAGTACGAATAGCTAATATGTTTTCTGCCAGAGAATACGAAGAGGCTCTTGATTTAGCTAAATCTCAGAGTTTTGACTCAAAATTTAAGTATTTTATAGCCATATACAAAGCAAAATCCTACTTTCAAATGACCGATTACGATTTGGCGCTTGAAGAACTAAATGGCGCCTTACGTCAATGGCAGTCGGTTCCCGAATTAAATTATTTAGTTGGGATGTCTTATTATAAAAAAGGCGAGTTTGAAAAAGCTAAGAGTGTGGCAATAGACGCGTTGAAACAAAACAATCAAGTTTGGCCTCGATATATCTTAGCTCTGTCAAACGCTGAACTGGAAAATTACACGGAAGCGTTAAGGTTTGCCGAAGATTCAGCGTCTAATGGTATTGACAAAGCATACTACCTAGCTGGTGTAATCGCTTCAAAGCTCGAAGAATGGGAAAGAGCTTTCAATAATTTGGAGAAGGCAAATAAGCTGTACCCAGCCGATAATGATATAAGACGTGCTTATAGCTTTGTGCTCTTAAAGCTGGGGTATATTGAAGATGCAATCGTAGTTATTGAAAACACAGATACATCGATGCCTGAAGGTGCGCAATTACTATCTGATACGGTTAGCTATTTGTATTCACGTGGAGATAAACAAAGAGCGCTTGCTCTGATGAACAAAAAGAGTAAGGCTTCAGATTCTTCTTTGTTAATGCGCCAGCAGGCGTTGCTTCAATTGGAGCAAGGGAAAGATGTCAGCAATCTTGTAAATAAGATGCTTTCTGAAAATGATACCTCTTTTGGCACTAACTGGTTGAAGATTCAAAATTATATTACGCAAAATAAGTTTGAAGAGGCAAAGCTACTCGCCGAAAAATACAGTGAAATCAATCATCAACATAGCTTGCTTTTGAATTCAGTTATTTCGCTTTATGAAAAAAACTTTGAAGCATCATTAGATTATGCTGAGGAAGTGTTGCAAAGAGACCGCACAAATCTGACAGCGCTTAAACTTTCGATGCTCTCTGCCAATGAGTTAGAAAATTACTCGCTAGCTATTGACGCCGCAACAGAGTTATTAAACCTCTACTCAGACGATAAGCAAACAGTGACAGATCTCGTCTTTCTATATACCAAGCAGTACCCTAACGATTTTAAAGAAAAACTGCTAAAAGGTGTTGAGGCTCAAGCGCTCCCTTTATCTGTTATCGATAGCTTGGCATCGTACTTTATAGATAGTGGGCAACAAAGCGAAGCGAAGGAATTACTGTTGGCCTTTTCTGAGCGTATTTCCTATGAGAGCCATGTTAAACTGCTCAATATTTTTGTTTCACAAAATCAATATGCCGATGCAGAAGAAATAGCTAAGAAGCGCGTGGAAACAGCGGAGCAGAAGACTAACTCTGTTTTAAGTTTGATTGCAGTATTAGAAGCGCAAGGAAAATTTAACGAAATTGCAAATTTAATAAAAACTTATGAAAATGAGTTGAATGATTCAAAAGAAATCGCACTCGTAAAGTATTCCAATTTGCTTTCACTCGGTGAGTTCGAAGCCGCGAAACAAGTCATATTTACATTAGAAAGGTTTGGGGTCACAGAGGCTCTAATGAGCTTGTTTAGAGGTGAGGTAAACTTTAAACAAGGAAATGTAAACGAAGCTTTGAGGGAGTTTAAATCTTCGTATGCAGAATCCCAAGACTTTGGAACTGTTGTTTATATTGCAAAAACATTTGTCAGGATGCAGCGTGTAAAAGAGGGAGCGGATGTATTGGTTAACGAGCTTGCGCGAACAAATTCGCCGAACAAGCGTCAGTATAATGTCGTTGCAGAGTACCTAAATAATTTTAATTTTCATGAAAGAGCAATTCGTGTTTATGAAACTATGGAAGATAAATTTTCGCTGACTGCTGAGGAATATAACAATATCTCAGACGTAAATTTGAAGTTAAATAGGCTAGAACTAGCTGAAGATTACATTCAAATGGCACTGACCGAGAAAAGAACGCCTCTGTTTTTAATCACTTACACAGAAGTCCTCCTAGAGTTGGGAAAAATAGATTTGGCCGAGCAGTCTATTTTGGAAGCTCTTCAAAGTGAACAACAAAATGAATACGCTAATATGTTGCTTGCAACTGCTTATGCAAAACAGGGACGTAAAGACGAAGCGCTAAAAGTTATTAATCAATTTGAGAAGCAACCAAGCCGGTATAGCCGAAAGTGGTCTTCTTTACGCTCTTTGTTAAAATGAGCTGCCTGTCAGGTAAATTTACAGATCAACATTTAAAAGTGATGTGGATTCATTTAAAGTCATATTTTTCAATGGTTTAAATTGTTGGCCTGGCTATTGCTTTAGCTTAAGGGTTAGAATCAAAAATAAACAAAGGAATTTAAAGATGGCTAAATTAATCGGTAAATCAATTATTGCTGGTGTACTGTTGAGTGCTGGCAGTATGGCTTCTGCAGCTACACTGAGTGCAGGTGGTGTTGAGTGGGACACGACGGCAATCAATGGTGTTCAAGGAACATCTGGCACTATTCAGTTTCAACAGTGGTTTTCAGATGGTACATATGACGTAGGGGCTGATGGCCAAGTCATTATTACTGAAACAAGTAACGATGCTATTGCTTTAGGCGCTGGTGGTTTCTTAACTGGCGTAGGCGTAGTCAATAGTCTTTCTGATGGCCGTAACTTTTTTAATCCGTCTTTCTGCCAGAGCGGTCCTGCGACTTGCGAACTGACGGTTGCATTCGGTGGTTTGTTAGCTGTTGGAGTAAATGAATTTGACGCTTCAAATGCATGGTTGAACATCTATTTTGATGATACACCTGATTTTGGCATCTCTGTGGGTTCTTCAGCGTACGAAAATTTTGAAGAAGCTCAAGACGGCAATTTGTGGGCTAGCTTCGAGTTCTCTTCATTCAACTTTGACGGTAATGGTTTTCAATCTGGCGATGTTGAGGCTTATTTAGATATCGTGGGCGGCGACAGCGATGTTATGGATATTTTTGACACCGGTTCGGTTCGCGACATTTTCTTGACTGCAAGCTCTCAGTTCAACAATGACGTTTACACAAATGGAAGTACGGGTGAATTTACAACAGTATCAACACCGGCTACTTTAGGCTTGTTCGGCTTAGCACTTTTCGGTCTAGGTGCAGCTTCGCGCAGACGTACCGCTAAGTAGTTTTTTTGATTCTAACGAAGGTGAAGTGCGAATTAGTATTTGATTCACTGAGTTAATATAGCGTTAAAATCAAATCTCGATCGAGCCTCATATAAATCCGGCGACCTAGGTCGC
>CENT01001764.1_pt1 | contig 49063 bp, 37 predicted proteins | sample 530141 | NCBI WGS metagenome assembly CENT01 (sample SAMEA2591074, study PRJEB7988) | marine metagenome | isolation source: saline water (ENVO:00002010), including | reverse complement strand
AGCAGCATAAAACGAGAAAATCGGACAACTACCTTGAAAAACTCCGCGGTTGGTTTGCGCTTAAAAATAGGTTGAGCCAGCCGGGTTCTCCTCGTTTAAACAAAGTAGTTTTTCCGGGAATAGAGTTACGATTAGTCGCTCCAATGGACGGAAGGCTTAATGCCCACGTTCTGTTTTCTGAGGAAGTGCCAGAACAAGTCCTGAACGATTTTAAAGCGGAATTGAAAATTGGCTTTATAAACCGCCCACTATCAAATTATTCATTGATACAACTAGCGCGGCAAGTCGGCGTTGATAAGTTAAATAAACATAACTTTGAGAAAGCAGGTGTAGACAATGACGAACAGACTGCTTTACTAGCAGGTTCAACCATTGCTGAAATCACATGTGAAAGCTATAAGAAAGCACTAAAAGATGTTCCGGAGAACATGGCATTAGGTTTTATGCCTTTCGATACTAATGACGGGTTGTCAGATGTTAAGTGGCAAGAACACTATACATATGTGTTGGAATTGTTTGAGGCATCACCAATATTCGAGACAAGGAATCCAGACTTGTGTGCTGCTTTCAATGGTGAGGTGACGGAAGGAAATAAGGATTGGATCGAAAATTTTCAGTTTGCGCTGGGAAACACCCCAAGATTAGCTGTTTCAGGGAGTGATGCGCATCAGTTCGCAGGTGTTGCGGGAGACAATAATAGAAGAGGATACGGAAATTTTCCTTCAGGCAAAGTCACGTGGATAAAAGCAGAACCGAGCTTTTCAGGTTTGCAGCAAGCTATCAAAGAACCTGCCAAAAGGTCTTTTATTGGAAGTAAACCGCCAAAATTGTCGGTTTATGAGGCTAACCGAAGTCAGTTTATCGACTCTATTGATATTGTTCGCAACCCTGTCGCCAGAGATGAGAAAGTGGAATGGTTAGACGGAACCTCAATAAAATTAAATATGGATTTGGTTGCCGTCATTGGAAACAAGGGAAGTGGTAAAAGTGCTTTAGCCGATATCACTGCTTTGCTCGGTAACTCTAAGCAGAGTCATCACTTTTCATTTTTGAAGAAAGATAGGTTCAGGGGTAGAAATGGAGAGCCTGCGAAGTATTTTGATGCAACCCTAACATGGGCTGATGAGCAGGCAACTACTTTAAACCTAGCTGAAAACTCAGCATCGGATTCGGTTGAATTAGTAAAATATATACCACAAGGCCATTTTGAAGAACTCTGTAATGCGCACGTATCAGGGAAGAGTGATGCATTTGAACAGGAATTGAGGAGCGTAATATTTTCTCATGCCGATGACGGTACAAGGTTAGGCGCTCTTGATTTTGATCAGCTGGTTGAAGCTCAAGAAAACACGGTAAGAGAGAAGCTGTCACATACTAGGGCTTCCCTTATGAGTTTAAACCGTGAAATCTCCGAAAAGGAATCTCAGCAAGAACCAGAGGTCAAAAGCTCAATTCTCAAAAAAATTAAACACAAACAACATCTACTTGAAGAACTTGAGAAAGTAAAACCGTCAGAAGTGGATAAACCCACAGATGAACTATCTCCAGAGCAGAATGAGATTGCAGAAAAACTCGACCAGCTCTCTGAAAAGATTAAATCACTCACCGAAAAGAAACTATCAAATAGTGATTCATTGACGAAAGTATCATCAAAACTCAAGGCAACAAAAAACCTTAAAGAAAGAATAGAGTTATTGAAGCGCGATTTCGATAGCTTTGCTCAGAGCGCAGAATCAGATGCTCAACTTTTGGGAATTAAATTAAATGATGTGGCTAAGCTAACTCTTTCTTCTGACAAGTTAGACAAAATAGAAAATGAGCTAACTCAAGAGATGATTGATATTCAATCAGTCAGCCAAACTATCGATGATGAAATTGAGACTCTAAAGAAAAACCAGCAAGATCTAACTAATCAGCTGAATGCTCCTCTGCAAAAGTATCAAAAGTACAATGAAGAACTATCTGCATGGCAATCTAAGGTTGCGGAAGAAAAAGGAAGCAAAGAGGACCCAAGCTCACTCGAAGGATTGAAAGCTCGGCTCGAACAGTTAAATAATCTGCCGCAATAGCTAGAAGAATTGCGGAATAAGCAGATGGACCTTTGCTTAGAAATATTCAGTACACTCGATGAACAAAGGCAATCGAGAGAAAAACTATTCAGTCCGGTACAAGAGTTAATCCTAAACGATGAACTGATCAGAGAAGAATACAAGCTCCAATTTAAGTCTGAGCTTACTTGCACACCAGACTATTTTGGAGGCGAGTTATTCGATTTGGTTAAGCAGAATACCGGGGACCTCCGAGGTGAGGAAGAGAGTTTCAGTTATATTGCTGGATTGATGGATACTAATGACATGAACACTGAGCAAGGTGTCAAAGGCTTTGTTTCAGAACTGAGCGAAAAGTTGAGGGAAACATCTAGCAGCAGAGCTAGCATAAAGCCTCTAATGCGCAAGAACAAAGAGCCTGCTGAAGTATACGATTTCATTTATGGCTTGGAATTTCTAACTCCTCGATACACGCTGATGTTCCAAGGTGCTCACATAGAACAGCTTTCTCCGGGGCAAAGAGGTTCATTACTATTAATTTTCTACCTCTTGGTAGATAAAGGTAGCGTTCCAATCATTCTCGATCAGCCAGAGGAGAACTTGGACAATGAAACGATTGTAAGTCTTCTTGTTCCTGTTCTATGTAAAGCTAAGCAGCATAGGCAGATACTAATGGTTACTCACAACCCTAATCTTGCAGTAGTGTGTGATGCAGAGCAAATAATCCACTGTGATTTTGACAGGAAGAATAATAGTAAAATTTCGTATACAACAGGGGCTATTGAGAGCGCCATCATCAATCAGAAAGTTGTCGATGTCCTCGAAGGAACAATGCCAGCATTCAATAATCGAAAGGGAAAGTACAACTAGTAATTCTATTAGATGTAGTACTGTTTGTTTTTTCGTCGCAGAACAATTTCAGTTGTTCCGCATAATATTATCTAAAAAATTACAAAAAACGTTACAAATTCAAGGATTGGAAGGTCTCTTGCTTTGCTTTATGTCCAGTAATAGCTTAGTTATAAGTAAAATTTTACATTTTTTATTTTAGGTTAAGTAAAAGAAACCGTTCTGCGTTTACCTGAGAACAATTTGTAAATAGATTCATTTAAGCCCTCTTTTTGAGGGCTTTTTTGTTTTCGTGAGATATTAATATAATAAAAAAGGAATTAATTTTGAAAATCGTAAAATTTATCTTGTTGTTCTCTCTGAGCTTTCCTACATGGGCTACTGATGAGTCAATGGTAGATATTTCTGTCGTAAAATCCAAAGATGGGAAATGGACATTAACGTATCAAACGCAGAAGCCTGTATTCCGGTTGAGTTTTGTTAGAAACCCTGACGATTCTCGGATTGAACGCTGGAAGCCTACAATTTCAGACTTTGAGATTGTCTCTACTGAAAATCAAGAATATTTGATTAGAAAGGATGGCTCTAGTTTTGCACAAGTCAGTTTACATTTAACGCCGACATATAAGCATCTTTCGAAAGACTATGCTCCATTCTCACCATATTCAGACGGTGGTGTACTAATTTACACCGGACGTTTATTTGCCTGTATTAATCAATGCCTTGATGAGGTCAACTCATGGCGACTTTTTATGCAAGTACCTGAAGGCGAGCATATAATTGTAGCTGGTAATGTCTATAAAGGAGAGGCTAGTTGGATAGACAGTGATGACGGTATGAACATTTATGTAGGCTCTCAACAACCTATTGTTACGCAGAATGTTATAGCAGTAATTGATAGTGGTTTGCCTGAAAAAATAAAGCTGTCATTAGATTCTGATATTCCTAACTTGATGAATTACTTTGAGCAGAGGCTGGGAGAACTTGAAGGAGTAAAGCCGACATTATTTGCTTCTTATGCAAATATTGATGGGCACTCATCTCAAGGCGGTACGTTATCTAATCAAATATTTATGCACTGGAATCTAAATAATCTTAACGAAAAAGTGACAGATAATAAGTTTCTAAATAATACGATTTGGTTTTTTGCTCATGAAGTTGCTCACTTATATCAAAGAAGTAGTCAAGGTGAAACCTACGGGGAAAGACATGAATCTTGGCTTCATGAAGGACATGCAGATTGGTCGGCTACTCTAGCCTTATTGGAATTATATCCTGAAACAAGTGAATATGTAGCCAATAAAATCAATAGATTTAGAACTCACTGCGCAACAGGCTTAGACAACTTCCCTCTTGTTGAGGCGGCTGATAAAGGCCGCTTTGACTTATATTACACTTGTGGCTTACTCATTCATCAGGCTATCGACTTAAAATTGCGAGAAAAAGGTAAAAAAGATATTTACTCTTTATGGGTAGACTTTCGTAGGCAGGCCGAAAAAAGCGATGTAAAAAGAAGTGAAATATTTTTATCTCATGCTGAAAAGTGGACATCGAAAGATCTGGTGAATAGGATCAAAGAGGTAATTGGAACTAAACTTTCAAACCCTGATAAAACGCTAAACCATCTTGTAACTGATGAGTGACTGACTGTCTTTAGCTTCGCTCCAATAAGACTGGAAAAGGTTATACGTTTACCTTCTTGAGTCGCTCATTGTAGTTAATAAAAATAACTTAGTTGTAACAATTAATGTAAAAAATAGCGCCCTGCTTGCTTGTTGGTACCAATTAAGTAATATGACTATGCCTACTAATTAACAAGCTATTAGCAAACCATGAAAACGTTATCCCTACTTTGCAGCACAAGCGTTATGCTTGTTACTACTACATTCTCTGCGACTGCACTTTCTGCGCAAACTGTTTATAAAGATTTCCCTGCTGAAGTGATGCCCGAACTTAGCGAAAGTGGTGAGCTGTCGGTAGGGGTAAAAACAATTGAAGTTGCTTATCCCGAAGCGGCAATGACAATGTCAGGAGAGATGGTAAAACGTGAGTTAACCCTAGAGGTTTGGTATCCCGCATCTCAATCAACTGACTTAGCAGAGTCAAAATTAGCCGTATATAGCGATGAAACACGCAGCGGTAAGTCTTTTGAAGTTCAAGCTGATGCCTATCGCGATGCGCCCATTATGGCGACGGACGAAAACTATCCTATCGTAGTTATCTCTCACGGTTATACCGGCTACCGTACACTGATGCATTATCTTGGCGAACACTTAGCTTCTCATGGATATGTGGTTGCTGCCATTGACCATACAGACTCAACAAACAAAGACGTTAATTTTGCAGAAAGTCCTTACAGTGGGTTTCCAAGCACGCTGTTAAATCGCTCACGAGATCAGGTGTTCACGCTTAATGCGGTGGCTCAACACAGCTTTTTTGCCGACGACGTTGACGAGACTCGCGCAGGAGTAATCGGTTACTCTATGGGTGGGTATGGCGCAATGAGTACTGTTGGGGGGTGTTACGCATTTAACGACACCACAGCTGCCACTTTTACCGGTACACAAGACCCTGCAACAGTTCAGTTGGTAAAAGCGGCCTTAAATACGTGCGCAGGTGGCAAGCCTTCAAGTGATGACACATTACCCGCATGGAGAGCTGCCTTAGCGCTAGCGCCTTGGGGCGGGCAACAGCAGTTGTTTGATACAAAGTCCCTATCAAATATCGACGTACCTGTGCTGTTTGTTGCTGGTGATAACGACGATATTTCAGGCTACGATGGTATTCGTTGGTTGTTTGACAACACAGCGCATAAAGATACAAAGTTACTGACCATTAAAAACGCACGTCATAATGTCGCACCTCACCCGGCGCCTAAAGAAGCCTATGGCAGTGAGTTTGACTTGGGTAGCTATATAGAGCCCGCATGGGAAGAGCAAAAGCTTAATGCCATTAACGAACACTTTGCTTTAGCGCTCATGAACTGCCATGTAAAAGCCATGCCAGATTACTGTGCCTTTTTAGAGGTAACGGGCAGTAGTGACCAGGTACCAAGCGGCGGTGAAACGCCTGCGCCTTGGAAAGGTTTCGATAATCGCTGGGCGTTAGGGTTGCTTATGGAAGGAAAAGACGGAAAGTAATTCTGTTTTAAAATCTCTTTGTTAGAGAGTTTATTTGTTACCCGCGAAGGGGCTCGACTATGAGCCCCTTTTTTATGCGTTTCTTGTTCGTTTATTTCTCTTGCGAAACGGTAATACCAGTGCGCATAGATAATTCCCAAATCAGCGAGGCTTAAAATGTTCGTAATCGCGGACTGGTATAACTATTGTTACAACTCATTGCTGGAATATTGTTCAGCATAGGTTAATGTAAACAGAGCCAATATAAGCGTAAGCATCAACCTATATCTAGCACACAATTCATTAAGTTTAGTGTGCAGTAGCCAATGCTGTGACAGTGTCTCGACACTATTATTTCCCCAAAAGGAATTGCTATGAAATTGAATTATCCTGCATCGCAAATAGCACGCGCTGCCCTTTTAACAACCATGCTATCAATCACCCCACTGAGCACATCATTCGCAGCTGATAGCTCATTATCAACGTCGTCTGAGAAAAGTGCAGAGCTTACCAAGCTAGAAATGTATGCCCGCCAAGGAGACTGGGAGCGTGTTATTGATAAGCTGGAGGACGTAAAAGGAAAAAGTCCAGAGCAATATAATTTGCTGATTTCAGCACTCATGAATACAGATTTAGACGATGCCGAAGAAGTAGCTGAAGAGTTTATGGCAAGCTACAGCAAAGATTATCGTGCCTTTCATACCCATGCCAACGTAATGGGAGCGCAGGCGTCAAACAGTATCTTTTCAGCTTTGGGTTATGCAAAAAAAGCCAAAAGCAGCTTAGAGCAAGCAATTGTTATCGCGCCTGACGAGATTGCGGTTTATCGCGCCCTAATGCAATTTCATTTAGTTGCTCCCTCCATTGCCGGTGGTGATATGGATGAAGCGAAAAAGTTGGCAGAAAAGATCGCCACAATTGATAGCGAAGAAGGCCAATTTGCTTTAGCTAGCTTCTATCTTAAAGACGATAATGAAGACCAAGCACGCGCTATTTACGACATACTTGCACAGAATGAGGCCTCGGCCTTACGAGCTAACTTTGAATTAGGCAGTCATTATTTATCTTCTGAAAAATACAACCACGCTTTTGAAGCGCTGTCGTCACTAATGGAAATGTCAGTAGCAAGGGTAGAAAGCAAAGATTCGGCGCAATGGGACGAGTACGAACAGCGCGAAAGCAATTTGCTGTACGGCAAATACCGCCTTGGCCAAGTAGCGTTAAACAGCGACAAATTTACCAATACGGGCATTGCTGCATTAGAGCAGTATATTGATGGCTTCAATACAACGAATATCGATACATCAGGCCTGCCAAGTGTAAATTGGGCCCACCTGCGACTCGCAGAACTGCGCTTAAATGCCAATGACATAGAGAAAGCGAAAGGTACGCTGGCGCTTATCAATGGAGACGAGGGCGAACGTTTTTCGAAAATTTTGAAAGGGTTAAAGAAGAAGATTAAAAAGCGGGGTTAAAGCCGTTTTATAAAGAACAGCCTAAACGCAGTAAACATAACGTTCAGACTGTTTGTTTTTTTCGATTTACACCGCTTTCACTGAATAGATAAGCGCTGTTTCTGGGAAGAGTACGGGTAACTGCATGCCGTACTTCATCAGCACCTCACCGGTAAAAACCTCTCCTTCTAGCTGTTGTAAAATAGAGGGGGTGTACTCTTTGAGTACCCCAGGCCACACTCGTTCCACCGTATATTGCTTATTGGCATCTAGCCCAGCAAAGTAGAAGCGAGTAGGGGTAGTACGACGGGTTTCCTGCACACTGTTATAAGCAAAAACACCCTCCTCTTTATTCTTAGACACATAACCAAACTTAACGTTTAGGCCATCGTCATCCATGCGGAACAAGTCGCCGTTATGAGTAAGGGGACGTATGCACTTATACAGTGAAATGGCGTCGGTAAGTACGCTTTCTTCGTGCTCAGTCAGTTCACGAGGGTCCATTTCAATACCCATATGACCAAACATCGCCACAGCAGAACGAATTTCAATGGGTAAGTTTCTACCTGTAATATGGCAGTCACGAGGGCCTACATGGGCACCCATTACCTCTGAGGGGAAAAAGAATGAGCAGCCACGCTGAATGTAAAGTCGGTCTAAGGCGTCGTTTGAATCTGAGGTCCAAAAGCGGTCAGTATGAGGAAGTATGCCTAAGTCGATACGTCCACCGCCCGAGCAGCAGCTCTCAATTTCAAGCCCTGGGTGTGCGCCCTTTACGCGGTCAATTAGTGCATATAGCGCTGCCATTTGGCCATGCATGGCAGGTTTGCCGTGCAGGTTGCCAGGATGATTAACATCGCGGTTCATATCCCATTTAATGTAGCTAATTTTGGGGTAGGCAGCGAGTATGTCGGTTATCACCTTATACAGATATTCAACAACGTCCTTGTTGGTCAGGTCGAGTACATACTGATTTCTAAACGGTACGTGAGGATTGTTTTCACTTTGCAGTGCCCATTCAGGATGATTGCGATACAGGTCACTATCTGGGTTCACCATTTCAGGTTCAAACCAAATACCAAACTCCATTCCCAACCCCGTTACGTGGTCTATTAACCCGTCGAGCCCTTCTGGATAAATCTCTTCATCCACAAACCAGTCGCCAAGGCCTGCTTTATCATGACGTCGCCCCTTGAACCAGCCGTCATCAAGTACAAAACGCTCAATCCCTAACGGCGCCACCTTGTCAGCAAGGGCCTTTAGGGTTGCTTCGTCGTGGTCGAAATAAATGCCTTCCCACGTGTTGTAATGCACAGGGCGAAGCTTAGACTCAGCGCTGTGCTGCAAAATGTTGCTACGTATATATTGATGAAATTGCTGCGAAAGAGAGGAGAAACCATCACTGCCAAAGCCGGTGTACAAAACAGGGGTGGTATAGCTTTCACCTTCACCAAGTACGACTTCACCTGGGAACAATAATTCGCCAAACTGCACATAGCTTCTACCATCAGCCATAAGTTCTGCACGCAATTTGTGATTGGCTGATGCACCTAAGTGGTAGCCGTAGCATTCACCCTGCAATTCCCCCGTGCCTTGAGGGTAGGCAATTAAACCTGGGAAGGTGTCGTGGGAGGTTTTACCGCGGCGGTTTTCTCTCACGTAACTGCCAAAAAAGAGGTCGTGATCGCTAGTTTGAAATTCTGCTGACCATCTACCTTCAAAGGTTTTAATTTTATCCACCGTTGTGGGAAGCGGCAGGCTTGCAGCATTTAAATAGCTAAGATGAAGCGCTGTTTGCCCCGTATTCTCAACACGCGAGCAAAAGGACGCTACGGTAGTATTGGCGTCTAAACTCACCGTGGTAATTAGTCGCATGCCTCTGTGTTGGTCTTCGCCAACAAACTCTACTGACGTGCCGCTTTGTTTTGTTTCTACAAGGCTAAAGCCGGCAGACCATTGGTCTTTATCGCCAGACACTTCAAGGCCTGGTTGTCCGGTCCATCCTTCACCATGAGTAGGCACCAAGCTGATAGGAGGCTCGATAACCGGTGCACACTTGGCTTCTTGACGGGTGTTTAAAATACTGAGCATTTCAGGCGTTGTGGAATCGCTGAGAGGGGCGCCGTAATAGATGACTTTTGGCATACGGCCTTGGCAGTCAAAGATGAGCGTTGTGAACTCATTACATAATCTTACGAATGAAGGTGAAGACGACATATAAACCTCGGCGTTAAAAATAGGTTGAGCACAGATGCTGGCGGATTAGCTATCCATTGTGCGAAAAAGAGAGCGAAATAGCACGTGGCAGTAACGTCAAGCCAGCGCAAAAGGTCTCTAGCAACAACAAAGCATAGTTAATGCATCGCTTGATAAACAAAAGAGGGTACGCAGCGTACCCTCTTAAAAGATACTTACAGAAAAGCTAGGCGTTCTTGTTTTTAAGAGTGCTTTGATTTTCAACAGTGCCTTCTTCTTCAAAAGGGCTATCGCTATTTAGCGCCATTGAAAATTCTGTTTTTTTTCTAAAGATGACCCTGTTCACAATGAGTGCGAATGACACACAGCCTATAAGCGTTGCAAACATGAGGTGGATATAATGCAAGCCAAATGGTGCGTAAAACGGCGATGCTTCAAAACTGACAAAGGCATAAAAAGAAACGCCAAAGGTCACAGCACCAATAGCAGCAAACGCATGAACGTTTCTGAACAAGAGACCAACAATGAACACAGAAAGGATTGGCATACTTAATAGACCATAAAGTTTCTGTACTAGATTGATAATACTGTCGGCCTGCTGATAAACCGGGATCAGCGCTAATGAAATTAAACACAGTAATACAGTAACGTAACCGCTTAATTTAGGTACGTTAGGCGTTTTGTTAACGTAACTCTCATGAATATCGCACACATAAAGCGCAGTGGCTGAGTTCAGGTTACTGTTAAAGGTAGTCAGTACTGCCGCCGCCATTGCCGCAGCAAATACACCTGATAACCAGTCTGGCAACACGGTTGCTACAATCTTGCCGTAGGCACTATCGCCAATGTCGCCGAACAACTTGTAAGACACTATGCCAGGAATCACGATGATTGCAGGAACAATTAATAAACGAATGCCTGCTGCGGCAAATACACCTTTTTGCGCCTCTTTTAACGATGGCGCGGCCATCGCTCGTTGCGTAATTACCTGATTCGTACCCCAGTAAAACATCTGAATAAAAATCATGCCTGTTAGCAGGGTGTGCCACGGAATAGGGGAGTCATTGTCGCCGATAAGCGTAAGGCGCTCTTGTGGAATACCGTCGAAGTTGTAATCAATGGCTTGTAACGCGAGGATTAAAACAATTACCGCCATGGTAAGCAGCAGAACACCGGAATAAGTATCTGAAACGGCAACAGCTCTAAGGCCGCCAAAGATGGCATACAGTGCGCCAACAACCACAAAGATAACCGCGATATACATCAATGGTAGCTCTACATTAAACATTGATTGCATAAACAGAGAGCCAGAATAAATGACCGCTGGACAAAAGATAAGTGCGCTGCCGGCAAAAAATAATACGCTGATCACTGCTCGAATGTGCTTATCGTTATAGCGAAGCTCTAGCAATTCGGTAGTCGTAGTGCATTTAAACTTGTAGTAAACAGGAAGAAACACTTTTGCCAGTACAAATAAACCCACCACCGCAGAAAACTCCCACAGCGAGAGAAGCGCCATTTGGTTTCCGTTCATACCAACAAGTTGATCGGTACTTAAGTTTGTTAACGTAATACTGCCCGCTATGAAATACCAAGCTAAGCCGCCACCGGCAAGAAAGAACTCACGGTTTTGGTTTTGCGCATTTCTATTTTGTCCGCGACAACTCAAATACGTTAAAAAACCAATTAGCGCGGTAACGAACACAAAAACAGACACTTGAATCGTGCTGGAAAACATTCACGTACTCCTAGAAAAATTACGGTTTGCTAATCTCGAACTTCACATTGCTTATGAGGCGAGTAGGGAATTTTGTGTTGTGGAGCCTAATAACACGGTTTATTTGAAACACTGAGCCCAGAATATTAAATAGGACTGAGAGCACCCCTTTCTTATTGAGAGCAGAGAGCGTTTCTGGTGAGAGCTGTTGAAGCCGTTCTTCGTTAAGCATGGCTAGGCCGCCAACGCGCTGCTGAGTTTTATCTGCATATTCAATCAGTAAGTCGGTAGGTTGAATAAGCGCTAGCTCAGCAAGTTCGCCTAACAAGGATGCAGTTTGCTGCATTGCATCAACGCGCTCTTTCAGCAATTTTTGTTTATTATCTAAATAAGCAGTTGGACGACCACTTGATAAGAACAAGGCGTCTCCACTGTCTTTTCCAGTATTGCTTTTTGCCACTGCCGGTGAATCCATATCCAACAAGGTTTCGGGGGTAGTGGGGTCGCTTTCAAAACTCAAGGTAAAGGGCAAGGTACGCAAACTTAGCGGTGTAACATGCGCAAGCCATGTGCCTTGAGTTTCAAAAACGTTTTCTTTCGGCGCAAAGCCGCAAAGTGCCGAAATAGTCCAGCGCTGCTGATTACTCACTTTACTGAAAAAAAGTGGGTATTCACTGGAAGCTTGGACGGCTTCTTTAATTTCTACATTGACTAAGTGAAAGTTAGCAAATGTCTTGGCTAGCTTGCCTTCGTCGACACGAACATCGCTGTGTTTATCAGCAGTTAAAACTTCAAAATTTGGCATTCTTATTCTCTTTTAGCTAGCTAACCACTGCTCTATATAATCTCTATGATTCGGTAAGCTACTCAGTTTTTGCTGTGTTATTAGTTGATTCTGCTTCATGACTTTGTCAGCTAAGTCCCGTTCGGTATAGAAATGCGACTGCAGTGAGAAATCAGGTGAGAAGCCCATTCCATAAAGCACGTACTGGTAGCTTGCAGCGGGAAATAGTTCTATTGCTGCTGAAAAATCAGCAATTTGGGGCCCACGATACTTCCAAATTTCGAGATCTTCTTTCAACGAATCAGGAATTGACGCAATGTCTCGATTGGCTTGCCAGTAAGGCTCACTGCGTTGGTTGAAAATGTAGTGCAGCTTTAAAAAGTCGATGATACGCTGCCATCTGTACTGCATTTGCTTGTTAAAGCGCTGGCTAATTATCGGCATCGCTGAAGCTGGAGTCGGCATTTGCTCGGCAATATACCTCGCTGAGATCTCTATTAGCATAAGTGCTGTGGCTTCTAGAGGCTCAACAAAGCCAGCGGACAAACCTACACCGATACAGTTACCTTTCCAAATTCTCTTTTTATAACCTGAGTCAAACCGAATGACACGTGCATTCAGCTTGCCCTTTTCATCACCCACATAGCGACGGAGTAACTCTTCAGCCCTCCCATCATCGGTAAAGTCAGTGGAGTAAACGTGACCCACGCCTCTTCGAGATGAGAGGCCAATATCCCATATCCATCCGGCTTCCTGAGCGGTAGCTTGCGTGTATGGCTTAATCTCAAAGTCATCTTCGTAAGGCACATGTAGCGCGATTGCAGAGTTGTTAAACAGTACATCGTTTACAGACACTACGGGCTCTTGAAGTGCTTCGCCTAGCAACATAGAGCGAAAACCAGAGCAGTCTACGAAGAGGTCTGCATGAAGCGTACTGTTGTCATCCAGCGTAATATTTTCTATATGCTCTGACGAGGTCGCAGACACTTGCTCAACGGTGGCTACTTTGTGCTGTACGCCCAACTCTTCTTTGCAAAAAGACTTTAGCATGTCGGCAAATGCACCTGCGTCTAGGTGGTAGGCGTAGTTTGATTGGGCGCTACTGTATTCTTCTTCATTCAGCGTGCGCGGCGCCATATTCTGCTCGCATACGTGCTGCTGGAAGTTAGTAGTATTAGCAAAGTCGGCAATGTTATTAATATAAGGGGCCATTTCAACACGGCCATACCCTAGCGGTACGGTGAAGGGATGATAATAAAAGTCGCCATTACCCTTTACCCAGTTAACAAATTTGCCGCCTTGCTTAAATGCTGCAGAGCATCGCTTGAATACTTCTTTTTCTGACAACCCAATGTCTTTCAACGTATTTCGCATGGTAGGCCAAGTGCCTTCGCCAACGCCCACGGTAGGAATATCGCTAGACTCAACTAAGGTGATGTCTAAACCACACTGACCTTTCGCCACTTTGTGTTTTGCCGCAACAATGGCTGCAGTTAGCCAACCTGCAGTACCACCGCCAACAATGACAATACGTTGTTTGGATGATGTGTTGGTCGAAGAATTCATGAGAAATTACTGCCAATTAGTTTTGCTACATTTATTCATAAACTTATTCATTTTCCAATAAGCTTGTGAATAAAAGGCAGGGTTTTCACCCTGCCAAAACACACACTTTTAGAATGAGCCTCGAACACCTACTGCGTAACGAGAGCCATTATCTTCAATTGAATAAACTTGATCTGGGAAGCGACCCACTTGGGTAAGCTCTTCCTCAGTCACGTTGATACCTTCAAAGAATACTGAGAAGTTTTCATTGATGTCGTAGCTAGCGCTCACATCCCACTGACCGTAAGTTTCAGTAGTCACCGGCTCGCCAGTAGCACCGCCAACAGACGTGTTATCAAGTGCAAACAAGAATGACTCTCTGTTGTTGAATGCAACACGGGCTTGGAACGCGTCACGCTCATAGAAAACAATGAGGTTTTGCGAATCACCAAGGCCTGGTAAGGCAAACGTTTGTGCAGTGTCGCCGCTAACACCTATATCACTGTTTACTACAGTCGCGTTCGCAGTAACACCGAAACCGTTATCCCAAATGTGAGTCAGCGCAATTTCGTAACCGTTAACTGTTGCTGTTTCACCGTTTTGAGGACGAGTAACGGTATAAACCTCACTCTCGCCGTTCAATTCTTCAGTCTCTGCAACCACATCGCGGTCAGGGTTTTGCGCGTCTAACGATAAACCTTCAGCGCAGTTTGCTTCAGCACAACGATAGCCGTTAAGCGGGCTTCTATCGGTCATTGAATAAATTTCATTACCCGACAGGGTTACGATAAAGTTTTGAACGTCTTTGCTAAAGAATGCAAAAGAGAAAACTGAATCGTCACTGTAATACCATTCAAACGATAAATCCCAGTTCTCTGCTTCAAAAGGTTGAAGGCCTGGGTTACCGCCACTCGCCTGCAAGTTCTGTCTACGCGGCTCGTTAAATGTTGTCGCTGGCGACATTTGTGCCATTGTTGGACGAGTTAGCGAGTCGTAGCGAGAGAAGCGAACCAACATATCTTCCTGCACTTCCAACTTCACGTTCAAGCTAGGTAGCAAGTTTGAGTACGACGAGGTACCGGTAATGTCATTGGCCGGAGCAAATCGATTCGCAAACAATGTCAAATCGGTGGTAGGGACAACATCCGAGATGAACGCTTGTACTGCTGATACTGCAACGTCGGTTTCTTCGTAGCGAGCACCGAAGTTCATAGTAAGCGGCATATCGCCAATGTCATAGCCGAACTCAAATTGTGCGTAAAGCGCCGTGACGTCTTCTTCAATGTTGTAGTAGTTTGGCTGTAATGTTGGGATTACTGGCGCACCTTGTGATGCTAAGAAGTCAAGGTATGCATCACCGTCGTAGGTGTACCATGTATCAATTAATCCGCTGAAGAAATTCTGTGCAGTAAACGGACGGATATTTAATGCATCAACTGGCGCAGGTGTTGCGTAACCACAGAATGCGCATTGTGAACCAAATTCTTGGTAAACATACTTCTCACGCTCAGATAATAAAATACCGAAGTCAGCTTTGCGGAACACATCTGAGTCAGACATATAGGTGAAGTCTGCTTTGTATTCAGTCACTTCATCTTCAGTCGCTTGGGTATTCCCTAAGTCATTGTAGTGAAGACGGTTAAGAGAAATGTCAGGTAGTTGGCCATTACCAAAACCATCGTGTGCAACCGTTGGTGTACTGCCAGTTCCGTCAAACGAGTAGTTGTTAATAATACCGACAACGTTAAAGCGACCTTCGCCTGCAATGTCGTTTTCAGCTGTTGAATTAGAGATATCGAAGGTTGCTGATAATGCATCACTTACTTGCCATTCAACGTTGATACCGAAGCCTTCAGTAGTCACATCACGAACGCCACGGCTTGATGATACAAAGTCAGACGCTGGGTTACCGCTTCCTTGGTGTAGGTCAATTTCTTGAGTGAACTGTATTGCAGTTCCATTCTCAGAAATTTGTGCAGAACCTACGCGATCAGGCTCAAACCATGATGCTAGATCTGTCACTTGCGAATCTACTTCGAACTTAGACACAAAGCCGTCTAAAGTAATTGTTACGTCATCTGAAGGCGCGTATTGCGCAACAAGTGAAACGTTAGTACGTGTTCTGTCTTGCTGATCAACAAGTTGATCCCAGTTTCGAGGAAGGTATACGTTATCCGCAATAATGCCATCATTTCTGTTAGACAGAGTAAGACCTGGACGCCAGCCTGCAGTTTGAATACGATTTATTTGTACTTGGCGTTCTTGATGTGAAGCGGCTAATAACAACCCGACTTTATCGTCGGCAAAAGTATTACTCACTAAGAATGACGCTTGTGGAGCAGTTTCTTCAGAAAGGCTTTCGTACATGCCTTTCACCATACCAACCGCTTGGAAACCATCGTAGTTAAATGGACGAGCGGTAGAGATATTAATTGTAGAGCCGATACCACCAGATTGCAGGTTGGCAACAGCACTTTTATAAATACTTGCGCCTGTAATTTGATCAGCAGCAAGGATATCAAAGTTAAAGGCACGACCAGCTGCATCAGTTGCTAGCTGACGACCATTCACTAAAACGGTGTTGAACTGTGGGCCAAAACCACGAACTGTGACTTGTTGGCCTTCACCACCGTTTCTGTCTATCGACACACCAGTGATACGTTGCAACGACTCTGCAACGTTAAGGTCTGGAAATTTGCCTAAGTCTTCAGCAGCAATGCCATCGGAAACGGCTAGGTTTTCTTTCTTGTCGGCCATTGCGCGTTTTAAACTGCTAACAATGCCGCGCACTTCAATAATTTCAACGGGTGCATCTTTTACATTTTGTGACGCAGAATCTTGCGCCAACACGATGGGCGAATGCAGGGCAGCAGCGATAGCAACACCCAATAGGGAGCGTTTTGCCATTGGGCTGAATTGTGATGTGTTTGTTTTATGTGTCACTGTGTTTTCTCCGTGAGTAGGCTACGTATTAACGTATTTTTCACTCAAATTACGTTTTAGTGCGCGCCTTTCGAGCTTGTTAACATTACTTTTACACATTAAGTGCTATATTTTTCTAATTTTAATTTTGTAACATTATGAAAAATATACGCTAATTTTTACAAGGTAACAGGTGAAACGTTTACCTTGTTTTCAATACTAGCACAAAAAGACAATGTAATTACAATGTTATAAAAACTTTTTTGTATAAAAAAAGGACATCTTATTACAACGCTTTATTAACATTTGGAAAAATAAGGAGTTTTAGTTACAGCGAATTCGATCTACAGCTTCTTTCCAGCCACCATAGGCTTGATCCCGTTCTGCTTTTGATAAACGGGGAGTAAAAACTCTGTCGCTTTTCCAGCATTGGGTTAAGTCATCGATGGAGTCAAAAATACCGTGTTGCAAACCAGCAAGGAACGCTGCGCCTAATGCCGTAGTTTCAGTGACCTCGGGTCTTTCAACTTCTGCACCTAGCACGTCAGAAAGAAAGCCCATTACCCAATCGTTTTGAGACATACCGCCATCTACGCGAATATTGGTAGGCCGCGCGCCATCACTTTCCATGGCTTTTTGAAGATCTTTGGTTTGATAGCAAACCGATTGCAAGCCTGCTGCGACAATTTCACTGATACCCGTATCTCGAGTAAGACCCAAAATTGCGCCTCTGGCATCCGGATCCCAATAGGGAGCGCCTAATCCAGTAAAGGCGGGTACTAAGAACACGCCGTTGTCTTGTCTTGCACGCTGCGCTAATGCCTCAGATTCTGCGGCATCACCAATCAGCTTGAGACCATCTCGTAGCCACTGAACTGTGGCTCCGGCCATAAAAATACTGCCCTCTAGTGCATAAGTGGTTTCACCATTAATGCGATATCCAACTGTAGTAAGCAGTCTGTTTTTAGACTGAAGGGGAATGTTTCCTGTATTGAGGATCATGAAGCAACCTGTACCGTAGGTGCTTTTAGCCATCCCCTTTTGAAAGCATGCCTGCCCTACAAGCGCCGCTTGCTGATCGCCGGCTACACCCTGTATGGGAATGGCTTTTCCTAAAATATCCTCGTTTATTACGCCGTAGTCAGCGGCGCAATCCATTACCTCTGGTAACATGCTGCTAGGAATATTGAAGCGTTCTAGTAAACGTTTATCCCATTGCTGCTTATTAATATCAAATAGCATTGTGCGCGAGGCATTAGTGGCATCAGTCTTATGCGACTGACCATCGGTTAATCGCCATATCAAGTAGCTGTCTACCGTGCCAAACAACAAGTCTCCGCTTTCAGCCTGTTCTCTTGCACCTTCTACGTTGTCTAAAATCCACGCCACTTTTGTGGCTGAAAAATAGGGGTCTAATAGAAGCCCTGTGGTGGTGTTGATATAAGAGACAAACTCTTCATCACTGCTTAAGTCTCGGCATTGCTGAGCGGTGCGTCGGTCTTGCCATACAATGGCGGGGTATACCGTTTTACCTGTCGACTTGTTCCACACTAATGTGGTTTCACGTTGGTTGGTAATGCCAATTGAGGCAATATCCGATGGCGCAAGTGAGCACTTCTTAAAAACATCTTTAAGAGTAAATAGCACGCTTTCCCAAATTTCCTCTGGCTCGTGTTCTACCCAGCCGTCTTTAGGATACTTTTGCGAAAACTCTTGTTGTGCGACAGCTTCAATCTTGCCACTAGAAGAAAAAATAATACTGCGAGAACTGGTTGTGCCTTGATCAATGGCAAGAAGATACTGACTCATGCTGTCACCTTTGAAAATAATTTTCATAGAGTTTGCATCATTTACTTCTATTTAACAATGCTGCGTTTTCGAAAACGAACATTATGATGTTCGAACGAACGTATGAACTTACATTGGAACCACGTATACTAGTAAAGTGGCATGTACAGGCAGCAGTAGGGTGACCTACTTTAGGGAGCATAATGAACCAAACACAACGACACGAAAAAATAATCGCGCTAATAAAGCAACACGGTTTTATGTCTATTGATGATTTAGTGTCTACCTGTGCCGTTACGCCTCAAACTATTAGACGAGATTTGAATCAGCTTGCTCACACGGGGGTGATCAGTCGTTATCACGGTGGCGCTGGATTAAATCGCAGCTGGGAAAATACGCCCTATCAAGAGCGCAAGACTCAAAATAGCGATGTAAAAGAAAAAATTGCCGACGCAGTCGCTGCTATGATCCCAGACGGGGCGTCTTTATTTATCAATATAGGAACCACGACAGAGTTAATTGCCACTAAGTTACTCAATCACAGCAATTTACACGTTGTCACCAATAACATTCACGTTGCCACAATTTTATCTGCAAAAGAGGACTTTTCAGTCATTATTGCTGCTGGTGAAGTACGCTATCGAGATGGTGGTATCATTGGTGAGGCTACCTGCGATTTTATCAGCCAGTTTAGAATGGATTATGGCATTATCGGTATCAGCGGAATTAGCGCTGATGGCGCCTTGCTCGACTTCGACTTTCGTGAAGTAAAAGTATCTCAGGCCATTTTAGAGCACACTCAGCACGTTATTTTAGCCGCTGATTACAGTAAGTTTGAGCGCCGCGCTATGGTTGAGCAGGGTCATATCTCTCAAGTTGACTGCTTGGTTTGCGACCAAGCACCACCGCCAGCGATTAAAAAAATCATAGAAGAAAATAACATCAAATTTGTGAAAGCATAGCTATCGAGCTATTGCCTTTTCATCGTGTGCCACTCTAATTATTAGTAATAAATAGATTCACACTGGTTCATCTACTTTTTCTTTTAATGTTCGTTTATGTTCGTTTTGTGTTGACATGATTTCTTTTTGGTTGTCAAATGAGCACATAGGCGATTCGTTCTTAAAGGGTAAGTGATGAGCAAGAGTAAACAAGACAGTAACATTGTTGATGTATTAGTCGTTGGCGGGGGCGTAAACGGCGTTGGTGTTGCACTAGATGCAGCGGGTCGTGGGCTGTCAGTCACCTTATGCGAAAAAGGAGACCTTGCAGGCGCAACGTCTTCGTCGAGCAGTAAACTGGTACACGGCGGTCTTCGCTATCTTGAGCATTATGAATTTCGCCTTGTCAAAGAGGCGCTTGCAGAGCGTGAAGTGCTGCTTCAAAAAGCGCCGCATATAATGTGGCCATTGCGCTTTCGCTTGCCCCATCAAAAGCATTTACGCCCAGCGTGGATGATAAGAATCGGCCTTTTCCTATACGACTCTCTTGCCAAACGTAACTTACTTGCCCGCTCTAAAAGGCTAAAAACATCAAGCGAAGGGCCGTTAGTCAAAGATATTTCTACGTGTTTTGAATACTCAGACGGTTGGGTAGACGATGCGCGCTTAGTGGTGTTAAACGCTATAGCAGCGCAAGATCAAGGCGCTACCATACACACGCGCGCTGAGTGTGTAAGTGCTCAGAAAGAAGGGGCACTGTGGAACGTTGTTTTACGCAACGATCAAGGTAAAACGTTTACCGTGAAAGCGAAGTCGATTGTTAATGCAGCAGGGCCTTGGGCGGTATCGTTCCTCGACAGATTGGTGGATATTAAAAACCCTAACGCAATGCGCATGGTCAAAGGAAGTCATTTTGTTGTGCCTAAACTATACGACACCGATGAAGCCTATATTCTCCAAAACAAAGACGGTCGCATTGTTTTTGTTATTCCTTACGAAGAAGACTTCTCATTAGTAGGCACTACGGATGAAGATTTTCAAGGAAACCCATTAGATGCGTCGATTTCACAGGAAGAAACCGACTACCTAGTGGATGTAGTGAACACCTACTTTAAAACAAAAATTACTACCGACAATATTGTTCACAGCTACAGTGGCGTTCGTCCGCTGTTAGAGGAAAAAAATGCATCGGCGCAAGAGCTTACCCGAGATTATAAAGTTGAGCTTAAAGGTGAAGCAGGCGAACCTGTTTTACTCAACATATTCGGTGGCAAAATAACCACGTATAGAAAGTTAGCTGAACATGCGGTAGATAAGCTGGTGTCTTGTTTTCCTCGCGCGAAAAAAGCGTGGACAAAAGAAGTCCCTCTTCCTGGCGGCGCATTTTCTGATAAAGCCTCGCTAAAGAGCGAGTTGCAATCTAGCTATCCTTGGTTGTCAGCTTCGGTAATCGAGCGTTATGTTCGTCAATATGGACTGCTTTGTCACAAGTTCCTGACAGGCGTTTCGAATGTCGACGACTTGGGTCAAGATTTTGGTGCGCAACTTTATCAAGCTGAAGTAGATTATTTGATAAGCTTCGAATGGGCGCAAACGGTGGAAGACGTGCTATGGCGTCGTACAAAGCACGGTTTGCGTCTTAGTGATGCACAAAAGCAGGTATTGTCTCACTACATCGAGGGTAAAGTTACATCACTGCAGCAGCGCAGTGAAATGCGAGAAATCGCGTGATCTAAGTTTTAAATAAGTTCAAATCAGGTTCAGATTTGATGCAGTCTAGGCCGAGCTTAGGTCTAAAGCAGACTAAGCTCAGGCCACGTATCGATAAAGTTCCTACCACACTCAGACAGAACCTCGCTCTCAATCACTTTATCTTTTGGCTTAAGCGGCGGATAATCATCTAAATAAGCAAATTGTTATTTGCGAGCATAAGATGGTTATTAGGCTAGAAAAATGAAAAAGCGACAAAATAATTCGCGTTCAACCGCATTCAAACTATTAACGGTAGTGGTATTTGTTGGTGTATTGGTTTTTTTTATTAACAACCTATATACCGGTGAGCCCGACACCACGCTAACGGCATTTTCAAAGCAAGCGCAAAAGTTTGAGCGCCACACCATCTCTTCTCACTATCAATGGCGAGTTCGCCAACCTACCTCCATGATAATGCTTATACACTTTGATGACACTGGCAGTGAAATAGACAGAAAACCTGTCAGAATGAATCATAAAGGGTGGCCATCAGCACAGGACAGCGACGAGGGATGCGCAACTGTGTGGACATCGTTGGTGGGAGGTCCACTCAGGGTAGATGGCTTTAATGTAAAGGCGCGCTTTTACTCCACGGCTTCAAATGATGAAGAAGTTAGAAGAAATGATAACGAGTATTGGTGTCGTTACAGTATAAGTAAAGGTAGTGAATTCGATTACTTTCCGGGGTTGGGCAAAGTAACGCAACCTCAACTTTAGGATAATAATAAATAGCGCATCTATTTGTTATTCATACATAATTAGTCTACTTTCTTTAAGTGCCTGTATACCTTGTCATCGTCGTGCGCTATGGTGACACAATGCCAGCGGCACCATTTACGTATAAGAAGGTATATGCTTACTCGATTCTTCTCTTCAACAACAAAGAAGCATACTCATTTAGTGGGTATGTCTATTAGTGCGTCTGCGCTTCATGTTGTCGCTATTGATATATCGGGAGATACGCCTTCACTGCATTCCTCTACATCGCACCCGTTTGAAAAGGGAATGGCAATAGGCGAGCAGCTCAGTAAGCACCTTGCCTCCTTTGACAAGCTTCATTGCCACGTGGCCATCGCGATAGAGCAGGACGCCTACCAGTTAGTACAGACCGATAAACCCGATGTGCTCGATGAAGATATACGCACCGCATTACCATGGACTATCAGTGAGATGGTTCCCTTCGATGCATCGAATATGGTGCTTGATTACATAGACTATCCTGCTGCCTCAAGAGGCGGGAAGAAAAAGGTAAATGTCTTTGTAGCAGAAAGAGCGCCTATGGCTGATATTGTCGCCACGTTAACTAAACTAAAGGGTAAAGTGCTTACACATATTCATGTGAAAGAAGTACTCGCTACATCTATGATGCCCGATGATGAATATGCCCGTTTGTTGATAATACAAGAGCCCGACAGTGAACCCTTTTTGCTGATTGTTCGCTCGCGAGTTATTTGGCTTGCAAGGCGACTTCGAGGCTTTGTGGACAAAATGCAGGGGCAGACAGACATGACGCAGTTTAGCGATGCGTTAGGGCTTGAAATTCAGCGCTCAATGGATTTTTATGAGTCACAGCTTAAGCAGCCTCCGCTAAAAGAGGTACTGTTTAAAACCCAATTCGATTGTGCGCCAGTTATTGAGCGCCTAAAGCCTTTCCAGCCAGCCGCAATGGCGCCATTTAAAACCGATTTGTTATTTTCCGATGTGGTGCATTCAGATAATCATTTCGCTTTGGCCAGTGCATTAGACTTGTTGGGTGAATGTCAATGAAACAGAGCGTTAACCTTTATCACTCCTCGCTGTTGCCAAGCAAAGAGCGCTTACCGCTTAGCACCGTGCTGCGGGTGAATGGCATTGCGTTATTGTTACTCTTAGTACTCACTGTTGGTATGGGCCAGTTTATAGCGCTAAAGCAACGAAAATCAGACGACGTTGCTGCGTCAGTCAAAGCCATTGATAACGATATCAATACGCTAACTGATAAGTTAGCGGCGAAGCGAGATACTCAATCTCTGCAAAAAGACCTAGATACACTGCGCGTGAAAGTTAAAAACCGTGAGCAGCTTCTGGACTATATGCAAACCGGTGAGTTGTCTTTGCGCACAACACAATATCAAAATGTAATGGATGACTTGGCAAATTTTCATAATCCGAATCTCTGGCTAACGTCGATTACCATCACACGTGATGAGCTTCGTTTAACGGGTAATACGATAAAGCCGTCAGCTATTCCACAGTGGTTACAGAAACTGCAGGGTTCAACCTTCTTTAAGGGCAAAACCTTTTCCACGGTAAAATTTGAGAATGAGAGCGACGATAGCGATGTGAAAAGATTTACCCTTTCAACTGACTTTGATGGAGAGGCTGATGACACAGTGGCAAAAGCTCTCTAGCGCTTACGCTCAACTTCAGTTAAGAGAGAAGCAGCTCATTTTTTGGGTTGGCTTAGCCCTTATTGTGTATTTATTTTTTTGGTTTGGTATTTCCCCTCAATTAGACAAACTTTCCCGTTTAGACAAAGACATTGTGCGCAAAGAGAGTCAGCTCAGTGCGCGGGTTATTCAAAAGGATGCTCTCAATCAAGCGCTTTCTATGGATTACGCGGCGAGAACAAAGCGCGAAATAGATATTGAAAACAAGAAGCTTCTCGAATTGGATACCCAATTAGCCGCGTTAAACGATGGCTTTGTTGCTGCGGATAAAATGCCTGAGTTGCTCATTACCTTACTCAATGAGCAAGGCAACGTGAGAATGGTGGAATTTAATGTAGCGCCGAGGCAAACCGTGCAGTTTGGCGACGGGGAATTGCAAAGCGTGGCGTTGTTTAGACATAACATGACGCTGAAAATAGAGGGTAGCTTTTTTAACTTGCGAGACTACTTGGCAAGAATTCAGGCCTCTGATGAAAAAGTGGTTGTCACTAAATTCCGCTATACTGTAGAGGAATACCCTAACGCTATCCTCACATTACATTTGGCAACGGTAAGTAATAATGAAACCTTTATCTCTTTGTAAAAGCTGGCTGGTGATAGTGTTAGCTGCCTTATTTTCAATGCCAGCTGCTAGCCAAGTTGACCCTACTAAACCTGCCATTTCTGGGGTGTCACAAAGGGCAACAAATGATGAGCAAGAAGGAGCGCTTAGGCTTCAGTCAATTTTAAAGCGACAAGACAGTTTTACCGCCGTGATTTCCGGTCGGTCTTATCGTGAAGGTGATTCAGTGGGCGACCATCGCATCGTTAAAATTAATCCTAAAGATGTGGTTCTTGATGACGGACGACAGACAATGACGTTGAAAATGTATTCCTATGAAATTAAAAAATAACTTAGCTTCAACAGCAACATTACTTTTACTTGCTCTTGTTATTGCAGGCTGTCAAACCTACGGAGTGGGCGATGAAGTTAAGCCGCACATTCGCGACGAGCTAAGCGCTTCAAATAAGAGCGCTCAACCTGATGCCACAAAAAGCGCTTCAACGAGGCGAATGTCTCCCTCGCAGCTTAACAATGAGTTACTCGCTGGCGTAGAGCAATTTCAATTATTACCTGCTGTATCGCAGCAAAATACATTCGATGTTTCGGCAAACGCTATTGAAGTTCGTCCGTTTTTTGATGCCTTAGTGACTAACACACCCTACAGCGTGGCGGTTCACCCTGACGTGTCGGGTCAAATAAGTCTCACACTAAAAGAGGTCGCGCTGAGCGAAGTCTTAAAAATTGTTTCAAGAATGTACCCACTAGATGTGTTTTTAGAAGGAAAAGTTGTTCAGGTTATGCCTGCGCAACTTAAAACCGAATCAATTCCTGTTAATTTCCTAATGATTAAACGCTTTGGCGTATCAAACGTGAGCGTTATCGCCGGTGGAGTGAGCGAGCAAGATCAAAATAATGGTAATCAGAATAATGGCGGTTTAAACGGCATCAACGGCAACAACAATATCGGCGGTAATGGTCAAGCAGGAATGATGGGGCAAAACGGGATGGCTGGAAATAATATTCAGCAGCTCAATGGCTCGAATATTCAGACCACCAGTGAAAATGACTTCTGGAAAGACCTAAAAGAGGCGCTAAAAGTGCTGGTAACACCTACAGGCGGACGTCACGTTGTGGTGTCTCCTCAAGCTGGGTTAGTCACTATCAAAGCGCTGCCTAGCGAGATTGCGGTGGTGAAAGATTTCCTTACTCAAAGTCAGGAAAGTCTGCAGCGACAGGTTGTGCTGGAGGCGAGAATTATTGAAGTTACTCTTAACGATGGTTATCAACAGGGTGTACGATGGGATCGCATCGCGAGCGGCCTGACAGGGAGTCTTAATTTTGGTCTTAGTGGCGGCAGTGTTGCCACAAATTTTGCTGCAAATACCGCGGCGGGTATTAACCCAGCCATCAATGCAGTAAATGGTATTGGCAATAGTATTTCAACTGACATCGGTGGTGTATCCACCTTGCGTATTTCTCGAGGCGACTTCGACGGCGTAATCAACATGCTGCAAACCCAAGGTGATGTGCAAATGCTCAGTAACCCCAGAGTGACAGTAACAAACAACCAAAAGGCCGTAATAAAGGTGGGGCAAGATGAGTACTTTGTCACCGATGTGTCTACTAGTGAAGACTTAAACGCTACCGGGACGCAAAATGAAAATGACATCGAGCTTACCCCGTTCTTTTCAGGTATTGCTTTAGACGTTACACCGCAAATAGATAAAAGCGGTTCAGTTATTTTACATGTTCACCCCTCGGTAACGCAGACGGCAGAACAAACAAAAGTTATCCAGGTAGGCGACCAGCAAATTCAACTGCCCTTGGCGCAAAGTAATATAAGAGAATCAGACACAGTGATCCGAGCTCGCGACGGCGAAATTGTGGTTATTGGCGGCCTTATGGAAACAGTGACCAACGAGGAAGAATCTAAAACGCCATTTTTAGGGGATATTCCTGTGTTGGGCAATATGTTTAAAAATATTGCTAAAACTCAGACTAAGCGAGAGCTCGTTATTCTTCTTCGCCCTTCCGTTGTGCAGCCTGATTCGTGGGAAAAGCAGCGAATGCGCACTCAGTCTTTATTAGACAAGTGGTATCAAAACTAGCTATGTATAAGGACTTTTTTCACTTCAACGAAATGCCGTTTTCGCTTACGCCGAATACCGATTTTTTCTGTGCGTTAGCACCGCATAATGAAGCGCTAAAAGTTATCCTCACCGCGCTAAGTATGTCCGAAGGTTTTATAAAAGTGACTGGCGAGGTAGGGACGGGAAAAACGTTACTGTGCCGCAAACTTATCAATCATTTATCAGACCGATTTGTGGCGTGTTATTTGCCAAATCCGTACTTGTCTCCCGACGAATTGCGCATCGCTTTTGCCAAAGAGTTGGGAATTAAAACGGGCAAGACGAAAGAGCGGGTTAACCTGCACAACAATATTGAAGAAAAGCTATTGAGCCTAAAAGCCGAAGGGCGTCAGGCAATTCTTATTATTGATGAAGCACAGGCGTTAAGCTGGGATTCGCTGGAAATACTGCGACTGTTTAGCAATTTAGAAACTGAGAAAAGCAAGCTGCTTCAAATCGTACTCTTCGGACAGCCAGAATTAAATGACAATCTTGACAACCAAAGAGTGAGGCAGATTCGCCAAAGGATAACCTTTTCTTATTCGCTGCGAAAAATGACTCGCGCTGAGATAGACTATTACATTGGACACCGATTAGTGACAGCAGGCGGTGATGAAGGGCTGATCCCTCGGTATTTGCGCCCTTTCGTTGCGTTTACAAGCTCAGGTACCCCGAGATTAGTGAATATCGTATGTCATAAACTCCTTCTCTCTGTGTATGGAGAAGGAAAGAAGGCGGCAACATCTAAGCATTTGGTCAGCGCTATTTTGGACACAGAAGACTGCAGACGACGGGTACTGCCTCAAAAGCGTTTATTTTTTCTCTCTCTTGCGCTCGTTGCAGCGCTGGGCACTTGGCAAATGACGCTAGGTGGCTTATGAGTATTTTAAACAACACGTTGAAGTCCCTTGATGATAGAAACCAAGAAAGTGATTTTGGTTTACCGCCCACTGTGCAGCTTCGTAAGTCTTTTTCTATACGCAAAGTATTCGCGCTAATTGCAGTGCTAGTTTTGGTGGTGTGGTCGGCACTTTACTCTATAGGTGATAAGCTAGAGAGTTCGCAAAATTCAACGGCTTCCAAAGAGCCTTCTGTAAACGCATCTGAAACGCCTTCCAAAACCGCTTCTGAAGCTATTCCCAAAACGGCTTATGACACGTCCGATTCGTCGCCGAGTGAAGGCATGCAGAGCGTGCCTTTATCTGATAAGGACAGAGCACTACTAGCTCAATCTACGCCGGTCGTTGAACAAGTGTTTGAACAAGTGCCTGATCAGTTAGAACAAAGCGCTTTAGAAGAAAGCCAAGCAGGGCAGTCAGCCTTTGATGATGAGGCCGAATATAGAAAGGCCAGAGATACAGCGATTCAAGAAGAAAGGCTAAAAGAGGCCGCTACCCAAGCTAAGGGAAGTGTAAAAGACATTAAAACGGCCACTGCTGATAACAATGCGGATGATAAAGACGCTGTTAATAATAATGTTGCTGATAGAAAGAGAACGACAACAAACAGCACGGTAGTAAGCAGCAGCAAACCCGCAATAACACCTAAAACCCAGAAGCAGCAGAGTGCGGTTCATTTAGACGCCGGTTTAAACGCTTATCAATTTGGTATGTTTGAAGATGCCGAACAGAATTTTCTACTGGCTCTTCAGGTAGAGCCTAAAAACCTTGAGGCCCGCAAGCAACTTGCCGCCTTATACTTCGGACAAAATAATATTCCAATGGCGCTGTCTGTTTTATCAAAGGGGGTGAGCATTGAGCCTCAAAACCTCATGTGGCGAGAGCTAATGGGTAAAATTCTTATCGCAAAAAGTCGCTTCGAAGAAGCGTTAAGCGTTATGCCTGAAGCATTTAACCAACAGGCGGTGAAAGAGCAGCGCAGCGACTATCTCATTATTATGGGTACTGCCGCTCAAGCAATCAATAAGCCAGAGGTTGCGATATCCGCATTCTCTGCCATGACGGCTTTACAGCCACAAAATGGGAAGTGGTGGCTGGCCTTAGGGGCTAATTACGACCAGCTAGGGCAAAACGGAGAGGCTATTAATGCATTTGAAGCCGCACTTGCCCAAGGGGGCGTTTCTCCTGCCTCTAAGCAGTATGTCATCGAAAGGTTGAATGCATTAAAGGAGGTACGTTAATGCAACCACGGTTAAAAATGCGATTAGGTGACTTACTTGTCCATGAAAATATCATCACAAGCGAGCAGCTTAACCAAGCCCTGTCAGCACAGCGAAGCACAGGGCGTAAACTGGGCGACACATTAATCGAGCTCAATTTTATTAGCGAGCCACAGTTATTACGCTTTTTAGCACAGCAGCTAAATGTACCGTTTTTAGATATTTCCCACCGCAATATTACGCCGGAACATGCTCAGCTTTTACCGGAAACCTACGCTCGGCGGTATCGCGCGCTGGTACTTGAAGTAGACGATAAAACCGTACTGCTCGGTATGAGCGACCCTACTGATCTAGGCGGGCTTGATCAGTTAATGCCCCTATTTGAGCCACGCACTGTTGAGCTGGCTATTGTGCAAGACAATCAGATTGTTGAGGCATTCGACTCGGTTTACCGTCGTACACGGGATATCGCTTCATTTGCAGAAAAGCTTCATGAGGAATACGAGGACGATGTTGAATTCGAGCTATCTGCGTTAGATGACAATACGTCTGACGCTACGGTAGTTAAATTACTGCATTCTATTTTTGAAGATGCAGTACAGGTGCGAGCGTCAGATATCCACATAGAGCCTGATGAAAATATATTGCGCATTCGTCAGCGCGTAGATGGTGTGCTGCAAGAAAACACCTTAGATCAGGTGAAGATTGCGTCGGCGCTCGTTCTGCGTTTAAAGCTGATGTCAGGTTTAGATATCTCAGAGAAGCGTATACCTCAGGACGGCCGTTTTAATATTAAGGTAAAAGGTCACACCATAGATGTGAGACTCTCAACCATGCCGGTGAGCAACGGCGAATCGGTAGTAATGCGGTTATTAGATCAATCCGCAGGGTTGCTTACCCTTGATCAAACCGGAATGCCCGACGCAATGGTACGCAAATTTCGCGCTGCCATTCATCGCCCACATGGGATGATTTTGGTCACAGGTCCAACGGGGTCCGGTAAAACGACCACATTGTACGGCGCCTTAAGCGAACTGAACAAACCTGATTTAAAGATTATTACTGTTGAAGACCCCATTGAATACAGGCTGCCTCGAATAAACCAAGTACAAACTAACGCCAAAATAGGGTTGGATTTTGCCTCTATTTTACGGACTACGTTACGTCAAGACCCAGACGTTATCATGGTAGGTGAAATGCGTGACCAAGAAACCGTGGAGATAGGCTTGCGGGGCGCACTAACAGGCCACTTGGTATTAAGTACGCTACACACCAATGATGCAGTAACCAGCGCCATACGTCTTATCGATATGGGAGCGGCACCGTATTTAGTTGCTACTTCACTACGAGGTATTGTGGCTCAGCGGTTAGTAAGGCGCATATGCGAAAACTGCAAAACTACCAGCGCCCCGAGTGTTCAAGAGCAAACATGGGTTCGGTTCTTAATGCCCGAACTTGAAAACGCAACCTTTTACAAAGGTAGCGGGTGTAACACCTGTAATCATACCGGCTACAAAGGGCGAATTGGTGTATTTGAAATGCTGGAAATGAACGAAGATATGATGGAGTCCCTGCGAGAAAGTAACACCCAGGGCTTTGTTGATGCCACAAAAGCGAACAAAGATTTTACACCGCTTTCTCATATGGCGCTTGATTATGCCGCAGAGGGTAAAACGTCTCTTGATGAAGTGTTTAAAGTGGCGGAGTTCGTGCCAGAGGTCATTAATCACTGATGCCACAGTTTGAATATGCTGGTAAATCTGCACAAGGTGAACCTATCAAAGGTTTTATTGAAGCTGCCTCTCAACAAGGTGCAGCGCAGGCATTGCTGTCGAAAAAAATTGTGCCATTAACGATACAAGAATCGAAAAAACAGTCATCCAGCTCAGGGCTTAATGTTGATGTAAGTGCGTGGTTTGAGTCTAAGGTTGGCATTGATGAGATGATCATATTCTCTCGTCAAATGTACTCTTTATTAAAAGCGGGTATCCCTATTATTCGAGCCATTAGAGGGTTATCTGAAAACGCATCGCACAAGCGTTTTCAAGCAGTATTAAAAGATATTGCGGAGCAGCTTGAGCAAGGAAGAAGTCTGTCATCGGCTATGTCTAAATATGAAAATATCTTTTCCAGACTGTCTATTTCTGTTGTGGTAGTCGGGGAAAATACGGGTAAGTTAGACGATGTGTTTCTGCAGTTGGCCCTTTACTTTGAAAGAGAGCAGGAAACACGCAAGCGTATAAAATCAGCTCTGCGGTATCCCACCTTTGTGATTATCGCGTTGGTTATCGCCATGTTTATACTTAACCTTTTTGTAGTACCTGTTTTTACCCAAATGTTCGCAAGGTTCAATACTGAGCTGCCGTTGATGACGCGAATACTAATTGGTACTTCAGATTTATTTGTTAACTACTGGTGGGTGATGCTGGTGGCCCTTGTTGGTGGAATAATTGTGGTGAAACAGTACCTTGATTCGACTAATGGACGGTTGAAATGGGACAAATTTAAACTAAAGTTGCCTATTGTTGGTGGCATTATTGAGCGATCATTGTTGTCACGTTATAGCAGAAGTTTTTCAATGATTCTGCGTGCAGGTGTACCGCTAACCTCCGGTTTGTCGTTAACTGCGGATGCTGTTGATAATGCTTATATGCGTACCCGTATTATTGAAATGCGAAAAGGCATCGAGAAAGGCGAGAGTTTACTGCGGGTTTCTAAATCGAGTGAGCTGTTTTCAAATTTAGTACTGCAGATGGTTGCAGTAGGTGAAGAAACCGGTCGTCTAGAGCCGCTCCTTGATGAAAGCGCAGACTATTACGAGCGTGAGGTAGATTTTGATTTAAAAAGCCTCACTGCAAAAATTGAACCTATACTTATAGGGTTCGTAGCGGTGATGGTGTTAGTGCTAGCGCTAGGTATCTTTACCCCAATGTGGGACATGATGTCAGCGGTAAAAGGCGGCTAACATGATTAATGCTCATGCGGTCAAACGGTAAGTGAAAGTGGCGCGAAGCGGGCTTTTTAACTTCATTACCATTGGTATTTTATTAGTGCTGGTGACGATGGCGTATGTCAACCACATGATGCCTGTTTTAGAAGAAGCTGAAACGGTAAAAAAAGAAGCGTTATTAGGTAATTTTCAGCGCATTGTGATGCAAGCTAGAGCGCAGTGGATAAGCACAAAAAGCTCACCGGTTTCTATTTATGAAACCCAGGTGGACCCCAGCGGCACGCTGTCACAAAATAAACACGCTGCAACGAGTATGGCCATGAATATAAATGGTTGGCCAGTGGGTTCAGCGAAAGGCAGCAGTAACCCGTGTGACTATTTACTTTCGCTAGCCGGGGATGAAGTTGGCAGTGAGATGCACAGTAAAACGCGTAAGCAAAATGGCTTCTTACTGTGTGAGTATTTTATCGATGAGCAACCGTGGTTTACCTATAGCGCTGAGAGTGGCGCAATGAGAAATCACTATTCATATTAACGTTGGCGGGTTACCGCGAAAAAAAGAGGGCGTGGCAGTGAAACAACAAGGTTTTACACTTATTGAGTTGATCATTGTGGTCATTATTTTGGGGCTACTGGCGGCTACGGCATTACCTCGTTTTATTGATGTTACCGATGAAGCGCGAGAAGCCAGTGTTGAAGGCGTTGCCGGTGGCTTTGCTGCCGCTGTAGGGCTAGTACGCGCGCAGTGGGAAGTAGAAGGTAGACCAAATGGCAATAACGGCAGTGCCAACGGAACAGCTATCACTTATGACCAAACCCCAGTGGGCGTTGATGGCACAGTGGGCTACCCAACGGGCAGTGCCGCGGGCAATACGCTGATAACGTCGGTAGACGTTAACCAGTGTAAAAACGTGTTCGACTTAATACTTCAGTCTGCACCTACCAATACCACATCAACTAATGATGCTGTTATTGCAGATTTTAGGTATGCAGTGCGTATCGATGGCTCAGGCGCAAATACGATATGTAACTATTATTTGGTGCAGTCTATGGGGCTACCCAATAACTCTGCGCCAGCTGACGGTGTACCAGATGGTACAACAAACGATGGATTTACTTACAACCCGGCCACTGGTCAGGTAACTGTTTTTTAAATAACGCATAGGACGTTAAATTATGCAAAAAATATCAAAGCAACAGGGTTTTACCCTAATCGAACTTATCATAGTGATTGTTTTACTTGGCATCCTTGCGGTTACCGCGGCGCCAAAGTTTTTAAACCTACAAGATGATGCCAGAGATGCAACATTAGAGGGCATAAGAGGTTCACTTGAAACTGCTGCGTCTGTCGTCAATGGCAAAGCATTGATACAAAATGTATCAGGCACAGCGGCCGCTCCTGCTACTGTAAATGTGGGTAACAGTGTGACGGTTACCGCGGTAAATGGTTATCCACAGGCGATAGCGGCGAACGTCAATGCGCTTATCGATTTTGATACAGCTGAATTTGGCGTTGTTGCGTTAGCTTCTGGTACTGATGTATTGGTTTATTCAACGGGCTTCGGGGATTACAGTACTACAGCTCCAGATGCTGCAACATCGGCATGTTCGGTTGTGTACTCAGATTCTACTGGCTCGGGGGTACGTCCAGTGATCACCGTTAACACGTGCGTTCAGTAATGTGAAAAAGTTAGGTTTTACACTTGTAGAACTTATCATAACCATAGTGGTTATTGGGGTGCTGGCAGCTACTGTCGCGCCCCGATTTTTAGGCAACGACAGCGAAGAGGCTACCGCCCTTCGAGATAGAACGTTGCACGTAGTGCGCAATATTCAGCTACGCGCCATGCAAAATGTCAACGATACTAGCTGTGTTAAAATCACCCCATCTACGATAGCGCCGCCCGCAGGGCATGACTGTAGTAATGCTGTTTCTACTGCATTTGATCGCGACCAAGTTGTTAATGCCCCTTCCGGTTTTTCATTTCAAACTGCTGATGAAAGTAACGCGGCTTTTACGCAAATTCAATTCGATAATATGGGAAAACCAAGCAATATTGCCTGTAATACCCCGTGTGAAATTCGCGTAAAGAATGTGGCGGTATGCCTACAGCAAGAGGGCGCGATATATGCGTGTTAACTCTTTAGTGGCAAGTCGCGGATTTACCCTTCTTGAGCTGATAATCGGTATTGTTGTTTTTTCAATTAGCCTTACCGTTGTACTCTCCCTTATCGCGCCGCAAGCAGCACAAACGGCTGAGCCTTTACGGCAAGTCAAAGCAGCAAAGCTAGGTCAGTCATTGTTAAATGATATTTTAAGTCGCTCCTTTGACGAAAACAGTGACAGAAGCCCGCCTTTTGAAACCTGTAACCAAAAAGGAAACTGTTCTACTACTCTAGGCCCTGAAGAAGCCAATGAGAGCGACTATGACGATGTAGATGATTACAACGGGTTTACACTTGCTGACGTTGGAGGTATTTATGCAAGCTACAGTGTGAGTGTAGTGGTTGAATATGACAGCGATTTGAGCGACAGCACGGCAAATGACGGTGATACGTTTAAGCGCGTGGATGTTGCGGTAACCGCGCCCGATGGTCAAACCTATGGATTTAGTGCGTATAGGGGCAGCTACTAATGAGCGGGCCTTCTTCTCAAAAAGGTTTCACCCTCATCGAGCTAATCCTAGTGATAACTATTTTGGGCGTGATTAGCGCATCTATCGCTCAAGTTATTTCACTAAGTGCGCAAATATATGTTACCGGTGCCGAGCGCACAAGATTAGTCTCTGAGGCTAGGTTTATCATCCTTCGCCTCGAAAAGGAGCTGCGAAATATAGTGCCTAACTCGGTTTCCTACGACCCAACGCTTGGCTGTTTAACCTATTACCCAATAAAGCAAAGTGGCACTTATGTGGATGATGCGTTCGACAACCCCATGCACGTGGTGGTGTTTAACAGCACGCTTGCTGTAAACGACACGCTGGTGGTATATCCAACTAACCCACAAAGTGTTACCGATAATGGCCGTACGATAGATGCTATCAACAGTTCCGCCGATGCCCCTACAAGCGTAAATCAATACGATATAACCCTTAATACACCAGTAAATCAAACGTCACCGGGTAAGCGCTTTTTTGTACCTGAAGCTCAAGTTTCTGTGTGCAAAGCGACCACCACCGCCGGTGAAGCGTTAGTAAGAACCCAAAGCGGAACCAGTGGCCTTATTGCCACCAATGTGTCCCAATGGAGCGCGAATATTAGTACTGCAGGGTTACAGCAAAATGGCTTAATAGAGTTACAGTTAACCCTTCAGGCACGCGGCGACGAGCCCCTTTCAATATTGCACGAGATTCACTTTCCCAATGTTCCCTAGCCGAAGCGTATTGGCGCAGCGTCAACCATTACCCCAAAAGCAGCGTGGCTCTACGATTGTAGTGGCGCTGGTTATAAGTATCGTGCTTTTAGGGTTGGGTATTGCACTTTCCAATCAGATTTCATCTACCGTTCGCCAGCAGTCCATCGAATATTACGGTGCAAGAGCTTACCTAACGGCGCAAAGTGCGTTGGAGGTAGCTATATTCCGGGTTGTCAGCGGCGGCAATCCACAGTGCAGTGTGGTCACTACACCAGTGATATTTAGTACCACGAATATGCAAAACTGTTCGGTAAGCCTCTCTTGCGAGGTTGAGATTAATGTGGATGAGCCAGAGGTGGGCGGCGGTGCAATAAGAGTTTACTCTCTTGGCGCTCTTGCTGCTTGTAGTAGTGGTCAACTCAATACGTCCCGTGAGCTTTTAGTAGAAATAAGGCAAGAAGAATGATGTACACCAAATTTCAATTGGCTTTGCGTTTGGCAGCCACGCTGACAGTTTTATTTTGCTTTAACGCTTTTTCGGTGCCTCAAATTGAGGGGCGTTTTATTGAACTGCAAAATACCTACAATAAAGCAGAGTGGACAACGATCAGTTTTTCTCAAGTGTACGACGAGCCGCCAGCAGTATTTATGCTCTCTACAAGCCAAGGGTCAAATCCTGCTATTGTGAAAATTCGCAATGTAACACGAACTGGGTTTGAGGCTTTGCCCCTTGAGCCGTCAGGTGAAGATGGCCCTCATATCACAATGGGGGCGCACTATCTCGCCATTGCCTATGGCGTTCATGAATTTCCAGACGGCGATATTGTGGAAGTGGGTAAGATGCAGCTTGGGCCCGACACCATACAAGCCTCACCCAAATCGCCCTGGTACGGGGTAGGGGGGCTGACAGGGTCAGATGAGTCCCGTTATGCTGAGGTGCAATTAGAGACTGATTTTGGCGAACAACCAGTGTTTTTTCACTCCATCCAAACGCTTAATAACCAAATAGACGTCAATGGAAAAAAACCGCCCAATGAGCACTTGTTGCCCTACTTAACCATTGCCGCCAAATACGATGCGGTGGGGAGTAATTTAACACCTGCGATACCGCAGCTCGATATGGCGTACTTTATCGCGCTGGAGGCGTCTGAAACTGAATTCGGGCCTGTATCTAGGGATGAAACCGTTGCCTACCTGGCAACCACAGAAGGTTTTGGACGTAGCTTTTTTGATGATAGTGGCAAAGAAGTGGAGTGGGAAGCTGACTTTGCTGAAACGCGAATAAAAGGTTGGAGCAATGGCTGCTTTCGCAACAACTTTAAAAATAACTATTCGCAAACGCCATTAGTAGCAGCAAGTAAAATAAGTAGAAATGGCAACGAAGGCGGCTGGTTGAGAAGTTGCGCAGTGAATAACAACCTTTTAGGCCTAAGAGTCGATGAAGACAGAAGCGAAGATAATGAGCGTAGGCACCCTGAAGAGGATGCCAGCATTCTGGCGATGACCTCAGAATTTGTGTTTAGTGGAAATCTTCCACGCTGTGATGTTGCATTCCCCGGTGCGCTAGCTACCTTTGGCGGAAGCGATATCTTTCTGTCTTCTCGTTCTCGAATTATCGATGAAAACGATGGGGCGCTAACCACATTTGATTTACGAACTGATGCTAACGGGCAGGGTAATAATTTACCGGATTGCGGCGTGAATGGTCGAAATTGCTTTGCTACCAACACCGATGCGTTAACCGATTCACAAGCCAGAGCTATTCCAACCCTTGATATTCAGGACACTGGACCCGAGATAGGCACTACGCTAGCCGGCGATTACTTTTTCAAACGCCAAACGGTGGTCATTGGGCCAGGAGATTATAATGTTGTTGCACCTACGAGAATTTATATTGCCGATGCTGGTGGCGAGCTTCCCACGCTTCTCACCATCGCCTCGGCTTCGATTAATGTAGAAGATGGCGCATATTTGGCGATTTATGTTGACGGTGACGTCGTCATTGATGGCGCAAACCCCAATGCGCTAATTCTGGCTAAAGGGCAAATTAGGTTTACCAATGTGCTAAGCGGTAACCTTGTAGGCCGATTTACCGCAGGTGCTGGGATTAGCACTGATGACACATTGCTTCTCACTGCGAATAATGTGCCTACTGCTATCCCCGGTATATGCGGACGAGAAGTGATAGAGGTGCTTAACCATTACCGTTTTGAAATGGCCGATAACAAGGGAAGCAGTTGTGCAGCAAAAAGCGTGACGCTTAAAGCATGTGCTGACGTCGACTGCAATCTTCTTTATTCCCAACCCTCTACAGTCGGCTTATTGCCAGCGTCGGGTAACAACTATACTTGGTCTCCCACCGATAACGTTTCATTTACTGGGCAAACAAGCCTTAATATCGAAAGCTTAAAAGGTAACGATCCGGTTTTAGCGACTTCTGGCGAAACACCATCCTCACAGCTGCGCTGTTTTATTGGCGGTAAAGAGGTGACACTGGGGAGCTGTAAAATAGATTTTAAAAAAGACGGTATGGTCTTTAAAAATATCACCGATGGTAACGATGTTATTGTTTCTCAAATTTCCGGTAAGCCATCAGATGTTGGGTTTAATAAAAAGACGTATGCTGTTGAAGCCTGTGAAGCTTCCGATTTACTGCGAGACAATGAAATTGAAGTAGACATGAACTATAACTGCTCAAGCAGCGGCAACTGTTCAAATCAAATGCTTGTTAGTAACAATAACAAAGACTATACACTCGGTCTCTCACCAACTGCCGTGCCGCTTTTATTTAATAGCGACTCACAAGCCATCATCACCGTGCAATACCCCGATGCTGGTGAGGTATCCCTGTCAGCAAGTATAGCCGGGCGCTCAGGTGTGGCGGGCTCGTCAAATCTATTTACGGTAAGGCCATTCGGCTTCGCTACTCGTATTTTAAATACTGCTAAAACAGGCCCAAATGCGAATGCATATGCGTTTTCTGCTAACGACTCTTTGCTCGCGTTAACCGGTGAAGAATTTGTGTTGGAGCTTCGAGCCACCCAATGGGTAGAGGGTGAAGATACCAATGAAGATGGCATACCTGACGATTTTAGTGTTCTCGATAACAATATATCGGCTGAGCATTTTTCTGGCACTGTATCTTTAACACCAACCGCAATTCTGCCCGCAGCCGGCGTTACTGGCAATTTAGCGTTATCAGCATCAAGTACAGGGGGTACTGCTCAAGTAGTATTTAACGATGAGCCTGTTACAACCGTAGGGCTTAACTACGATGAAGTTGGCACTATTGGGATTAATGCAAGGGCGCCGTACTTAACCAGTACTCTAGTTCAGGGGCAAATAGAGAATGTTGGTCGTTTCGCTCCAGCAAACTTCGCACTGACGGGGAATGTGGATGCTGCCTGTGAAGTTGGCCAGAGTTTCACCTATTTTGATCAACCCATTTCAAACGTGTCTTACACGCTTTCAGCACTTAATCACAATGGACAGCGCACAAGTAATTATCGAGGGGGCTTTGATAAGCTATTCGGGCTAGAGATGGTCATTGAGTCTGATGGCGTGTTACTTAACCGTTTAGCTAATGTAGATGCGATAAGTTGGCCGCAATCAGGTGCTACTGGGGAAATTAACTTTACTGACACCGACATTATTTTTACGCGCCTTGGCAGCGCTCAGTTGGACGGGGCGTATATGAATACTTCGCTGGTATTGAATATTGAACGTGGGCAATTAGAAAATGCCTTGGTTAACGGCAGCACATGCTCAGGAGTCTGTTTGGCAACTGTTGATGCAGGTCTCGACTTTGCCTACGGAAGAGCCACGCTGGTGAATAATTACGGCAGTGCTAACGAACCATTACTACTGCCTTTTTCTACCCAATATTTTGATGGTCAAGACTGGCGTGTAAATGCGAATGATAGCTGCACAGCGTATGATCACACTAGGGTTAACGATGCATCAAGCGACTTAGTCACTGAAAATTCAGGCACATTATCGCAGGGAAGCTATGTGTCTGGTGAAGGTATTCGAATTACTTCGCCTAATGGCGAAGGTGAATTCTTTGTTACCTTTGATACCCCGCCGTGGTTACTGTGGGATTGGAGTAACAACGACGTGGCAGATGAACCACCCTCGGCCACGTTAACCTTTGGTGTGTACCGAGGTAATGACAACATTATTTATAAGCGCGAGAAAATAGGCAACTAGTGCACATGTTTATTCATGTCCTTATACACGCTTAGACAATTTCACCCTTTGATAAGGCAGTAGGTTGCTTATCTTTATACAGTAGTGAGTTTCCTACTACGGTTATGTGTTATTGTCGTGACAGTGCTGCGCTGTAACAATGCTGCGTGACATATGGCAAACATATTGGTTTCGCATTGATTTGATAAAAAATGAAGATATTTTAACGGTAACCATCGGCATTGCTTGCCGAAAATTGCCCCCATTGTTAAAGTGTGCGAAATTACATTCGACTCCACGTTAAAGCGTCGCCATCTCATCCTTGCAAATACGCGTTAACATAAAAACAGGAATACACTCTTCATGTTTAAAAAGCTTCGAGGCATGTTCTCTAACGATCTGTCCATCGACCTCGGAACAGCTAATACGCTGATTTACGTTAAAGACCAAGGTATTGTTCTCAACGAACCCTCAGTAGTTGCTATTCGACAAGAACGTGCAGCAGGCCCTAAAAGTGTGGCTGCAGTAGGTGCAGAAGCAAAGCGTATGCTAGGTCGTACGCCGGGTAACATCCGTGCAATCCGCCCTATGAAAGACGGTGTTATCGCCGATTTCTACGTGACTGAAAAAATGCTTCAGCATTTCATTAAGCAGGTTCACGACAATAACTTTATGCGTCCAAGCCCGCGGGTGCTCGTTTGTGTACCTTGTGGTTCAACTCAAGTTGAACGTCGCGCAATTAAAGAATCGGCCCTAGGTGCCGGAGCGCGCGAAGTGTATCTCATTGATGAGCCGATGGCAGCGGCTATCGGTGCGGGCTTACCAGTGTCAGAAGCCCAAGGTTCAATGGTGGTTGATATCGGTGGTGGTACTACCGAGGTTGCGATTATCTCGCTTAACGGCGTGGTGTACTCGTCGTCTGTGCGCATTGGCGGTGACAAATTTGATGAAGCAATCATCAACTACGTTCGTCGTAATTTTGGCTCGCTTATCGGTGAGGCAACAGCAGAGCGTATTAAGCACGAAATTGGCGCGGCTTATCCTGGTGAAGAAGTGCGTGAAATTGAAGTACGTGGACGCAACTTGGCCGAAGGTGTGCCTCGTGGTTTCACACTTAATTCAAATGAAATATTAGAGGCACTTCAAGAGCCGCTTACGGGTATCGTTTCTGCGGTCATGGTTGCATTAGAGCAATCTCCACCAGAGCTTGCATCAGATATTTCTGAGCGCGGCATGGTGTTAACCGGCGGTGGTGCACTGTTAAAAGATTTAGATCGATTGTTGATGGAAGAAACCGGTATTCCGGTGGTTATTGCTGACGATCCACTTACTTGTGTAGCGCGTGGCGGTGGTAAGGCATTCGATATGATTGACCTCCATGGTGGCGACTTGTTTAGTTACGAGTAAACAGGTAAGGCAACCTTAAGGTTGCCTTCTTTGTATCATGGATACTATATTTACTCGCGGTCCCTCATTAAACAACAGACTGACACTGGCACTTGTGCTGTCGGTGCTGTTGATATTCGTCGACCATAAATTAGAAGGGTTTAAGTCTACCCGCGTATACTTAAACTCTCTTATGAGTCCCATCCAGTATTTAGCCAATCTTCCCGGCCTCATTTTAAGTGAGAGTGCTCAAAGACTGACGTCGAAAGAGCAGCTTCTTGCAGAAAACCAAACGATGTCTAACCAATTACTGTTGATGAGCGAGAAGCTTCAGCAGTTTGATGTTGTGGTTAAAGAAAACGAACAGCTTAGATCCCTGTTACAAGCTCCCATGCGACAAGAGTCCCGCAAAATGGTGGCAGAGCTTATGGCGGTAGATAAGAACCCTTACAGTCAGCAGGTGGTCATTAACAAAGGCGCCATTGACGGGGTGTATTTGTCTCAACCAGTCATAGACGACTCGGGTATTGTGGGGCAGGTGATGGAGGTTGGGTCGACCAACAGCCGTGTTTTACTTGTCGCGGACGTTACTCATGCCATTCCGGTGCGTTCATTGCGCAACGATATTCGTTTTATCGCTACAGGCAGCGGCTCACTCAATGAGCTATACGTTGAACACGTTCCTCACAGTGTTGATATTCAAGAGGGCGACCTTTTAATATCGTCTGGTTTAGGAAGCATTTTTCCTGAAGGCTACCCAGTTGCCCGGGTGACACAAGTGGTGAGAGATGAAAGCCGTCCTTTTGCTCGGGTTATTGTTACGCCTACGGCAAGTCTTGACCGACTGCGTCATCTACTGTTGCTGTGGCATGAAGACGATGACGACGGTGGAACAAGTGACGAAATTGACGGTGACAGTGACATAGAGCCCGAAGACAACGTGGTAGAAGAGTTAGAAGATGCGTAAACGCAACGTTATTATTTGGGGCAGCATTATTATAGCCTTGGTGTTGCAAATTGTGCCACTGCCTATCCAAGCCGATGTTTATCGCCCTGATTGGGTGTTAGTGGTTTTGGCGTACTGGAGTATGGCGTTGCCTAATCGGGTGAATGTGGGTGTTGCGTTTATCACTGGTGTTGCAATGGATATTCTGGTGGGCACGACGTTAGGCATTCATAGTCTTGGCCTCAGTGTGTCGATATACATTTTGGCGGCTAACTATCAACGCTTGAGAAACTATTCAGTGTGGCAACAAGCGATTATTATCGGGCTACTGTCTTCCCTTTATCATTTGCTGACATTTTGGGTTCAACACCTTCTTACCGATATCTATTTCCAAGTTGATTATCTGTGGCCCGTTGCGGCATCTATGGTGCTGTGGCCCTGGGTGTTTTGGTTACTGCGCAAAACGCGAAGACAGTTTTCCATCATGTAACAATGCCGGCTGTGCGCGGCAGACGTCATGTTATGCCGTGTATATCTACATAATAAGGTTTTGCCAATGCACTCTCACCTCATACTTGCCTCTGCATCGCCTCGGCGCACTGCACTGTTACACCAGATGAATGTGGCTCACACCATTTGTCCTGCCGATATCGATGAAACACCCAAGCCAGGTGAAAAGCCAGATAATTTAGTTGCGCGCCTTGCTAGCGAAAAAGCCCAAGCCGTAATGAAAAAGCTCGAAAAGCAACAGGCTTTGCAAGACAACACTGTGGTGTTGGCAAGCGATACACTGATTGCCTTTAATGGTGAAAGCCTAGGTAAGCCAGTGGATAAAGCTGACGCTATTCGCATACTCAGCACGCTGTCGGGGCAAACGCACCACGTACTAACCTCAATTAGTGCCCTTAGCCAGATAAAACACGTTACTCGCACAGTGGTGACAGCGGTTACTTTCGCTTCACTAACTAAACAGCAAATCATCGATTACTGGGAAACTGGCGAGCCAGCCGATAAAGCAGGCAGTTATGCTATACAGGGCATAGGTGGTGAATTCGTCGTTTCTATTAACGGCAGTTCAAGTTCTGTAGTAGGATTACCCTTGTATGAAACGCGTCAATTGCTCAACGAATTTGGAGTTGTGAAGTGAGTGCTGAGCTATTAATTAACGTTACACCGTCAGAGTCTCGAGTTGCCCTTATTGAAAACGGTATTTTGCAAGAAATACACGTAGAGCGGCACACTAAAAAAGGCTTGGTGGGGAATATCTACCGCGGAAAGGTCAGCCGTGTGTTACCCGGTATGCAGGCTGCATTCGTGGATATAGGGTTAGAAAAAGCGGCATTCCTTCATGCTTCCGATATCGTTATTCATAACGAGATTGCTGAGGAAGTATCGGCAAGCAACATTCAAAAACAAGATATTCGAGAGTTGGTACGCGATGGACAAGACATCGTTGTGCAGGTGGTTAAAGACCCTATTGGCACTAAAGGCGCTCGTTTAACCACAGATATCACTATACCCAGTCGTTACCTTGTGTTTATGCCCTCTGTGACTCATGTGGGCGTGTCGCAGCGCATTGAAGAAGAAGTAGAGCGCGAGCGGTTAAAAACCTTGGTACAAGAATTCTGCGATGAAAACGGCGGTTTCATTCTTCGTACGGCTGCTGAAGGCGTAGGAAAAAGTGAATTGCAGCAAGATGCCGCCTTTTTGCGTCGATTGTGGGACAAAATCCAATCTCGCATGAAAAAACGCAAGTCTAACGTGCTGTATGAAGATTTGCCGCTAGCGCGTAGAGTACTTCGAGACTTTGTCGGCACCGAGCTAGATAGAATTCGTATTGATTCCAAATTGTCGTTTCAAGAGCTGTTTCAGTTTACTAAAGAATACGTACCTGAAATGAATGGGAAGCTGGAGTATTACACCGGCGATAGACCAATTTTTGATTTGTATGATGTTGAAAATGAGGCTCAGCGTGCGCTAGAGCGCCGTGTGGATCTAAAATCCGGTGGCTACTTAATCATTGATCAAACCGAAGCAATGACCACTATCGACATCAATACGGGGGCCTTTGTTGGTCACCGCAATCTAGAAGAAACCATCTTTAATACCAATACTGAAGCTACTCAGGCTATCGCTCGTCAACTGCGTTTACGCAACCTAGGTGGCATGATCCTTATCGACTTCATCGATATGATTGAACCTGATCACAAACGACGGGTCTTACATTCATTAGAGGTAGCGACAAACAAGGATAGAGCCAAAATCAATATTCACGGTTTTACCGCGCTGGGGTTGATAGAAATGACCCGCAAGCGAACCCGTGAAAGTATTGAGCATATTTTGTGTGGTGAGTGCCCGGTGTGTAAAGGGCGCGGCACCGTGAAAACAATTGAGACAATTTGCTTTGAGATTATGCGTGAAATTGTGCGCGTAAACAGAGCCTATGATGCTGACAAATTCGTTGTTTATGCGTCCCCCAAAGTTGCTGAAGCACTGATGGGAGAAGAGTCTCATATGTTGGCCGAGTTAGAAGTGTTTGTAACGAAACAAATTAAAGTGCAAACCGAAACACTGTACAACCAGGACAAGTACGACGTCGTTATGATGTAACGCTTTAACGTTAAGAAAGGCATAGTGTGACAAAATTTTCGTCGGCAGCTTCGTACTTATTGAAGAAGTTTTGGTTGCTGCTCGCCGTATTACTTGTTTTTTTTGCTCTGGTATTAAGTGCTGCAAGGTATGCCTTGCCTCACATCGAGCACAACAAGCATTTGCTAGAAGATTATATCAACGAGCAGTACGGCGTAAATTTATCTATTGATACAATCCATGCGGTCTGGGAGCGCAGCGGGCCGAGTATTGTGCTTAATTCAGTGTCGCTAGCAAAAGACGATGCATCTCCTGTAGAACTCAGTATCCGACAAATTTACGTAGAGCTAGATTTCTGGCAGTCCCTACGTCAACGGCTTATCTCTTCCCCTCTATTTGAATTGCGCGGGTTACATCTGGATATCGATGCTGACCGTGTTTCAGGCAGTAGCAAAAATAAGTTTCCGGTCATTAACGCGCTAGAGCGTCTTTTTTTAGAGCAATTGCAAAGCTTCTCTTTAGAAGAAGGCAAAATATCATTAACCCGAAATGGCGATACCAATAGCTTTAATATCGAAAGCCTGTCTTGGAATAACCGTGAAGAACGTCACCAAGGGTTAGGGCGCATGAAAGTTGACGGGGTTTCCGCAAATTCAGCGTCATTTGTTATCGATATTAATGGCAACAAAGATGAGTTTGACGGCGTGTTTTACGCTAGAGCAGAAGACCTGGATATCTCGCCATGGGTAAGTGATTTAATTAAAACTAAACGCCCTTTGGCGCAAAGCAGAGCGAACTTAGAGGTATGGGCAAACTTTTCTGAAACCGCGATTGGCTCGGTGCAAGCTGAACTGAATAACAGTTTGTTCCAGTGGGGAAATGAAACGGTTAAAACCGTAACAGGTATCACGGGAGGGAGCTTACAAGCCATGCCTTCAAGGGATGGCTGGAATGTTCGCGTAGACCAATTAAAACTTAACTCAAGTAGCGCTACGTTAACAACGGATGTTATTGGTCATGTATCCAATAATGGAAACGCAGTTTTTAACACCGTTAAGCCTGTTGAAATAAACCCTTTTTTATTGCTGCTACCGCTGTTTCTTGATGACACCAATGAAGAAGAAATACGGGTACTCGATCCCAAAGGTGAATTAGCCACGCTACAAGTGCAATGGCAAAATGGTGCTCCTGCGTTAGCGGCTAAAGTGTTAGATTTAACATGGACAAAGACAGCCTCGATCCCAGGGCTCTCGTCACTGGATGCTGACTTTTTTTGGTACAAACACAATGGGGCAGTATTTTTAGAAACAAGTGACAGTAAGCTCTCTAGCCAGGGCATTATCAAAAAAGATATAAACGTCAATAAAATCGCCGCAGACATTTACGTGTATCCCCTGTATGAAGAGTTTTCTGATGATGCTGTTATTGAGGGGGGGGCTATTGAAAGTGCTGATTACGAGCGTGCAACCATTGCTACAACGAAGAAACGCGTGGCGTCGGCCCGTCAGTGGGTGCTCAAAGGCGAGAATATTATCGTAGATACCGACAGCGTAGCGCTTACGTCGGCATTTAGCCTCAATACATCTACCAGCGACATGTCGTTGTTCACTGATATCGACCCCCTGTCTTTAGGTACCGTGAGCGAGCTATTCCCATCGCCGGTAATGAGCGACAATTTAGATAACTATTTAACACGAGCGTTTACTGGCAAAGGCAGTATCGATAAAGCGCGCATTTTGTGGTTTGGGAAAACGAAAGATTTTCCTTTCACCGAAGGACAAGGCGTATTCCAAGCATACGTGGATATTAAAGACAGTGACTTCTTGTTCTCATCGAAATGGCCCGCGTTAAACGAACTCGACCTTTCCCTGCGCTTTGTGAATGACGGTCTCTTTATGTCCACCTCTTCTGCTAAGCTTGCCGATGTGCAAATTGGCGATATGACGGCCAGTATTCCAAAGTTCAAACCCGGCTCAATTCTAACAATCGATGCCACGGGCGAGGGCACAGGTGAGGGGCTCACCCAACTTATGATGGCGTCGTCTATTCAAGATTCGCTGGGCAAAGTATTGAACCAAGATGTTCAGGTTTCAGGGCCTCTATCTGCCGATATTCATTTGCATATTCCGCTTAATGGTGACCAAGTAAGAGCAACAGGTACCGCGGCTTTACTTGAGAACACCGTATATATCCCTACAACCAAAATGCGCTTTAAAAAGGCCAGCGGGGATATTGCATTTGATAATGGCAACATTAGCGCGACAGGTTTGTCGGCCCAGTTTTTGAGTCAAGCAGTGACCATCGACCTTAGTGGCGTTCAAGAGAAAGACTATTCATTAAATGTACAATTAGCGGGCCGGTGGCATGTTCACCCTCTTGCCAATTATGTGAACACTGAACTTACTGACTACATTGACGGTGAAACTCAGTGGCAAACATCGGTAGATTTAACCTTGGCCAAAGATAGCTTTTCTTACGCCGCTGAATTAACCGCTGACTTAACCGCGACACAAAGTATATTGCCTGCGCCTTTTGAAACTCCGGCGGGTACAAGTTTGCCGTTGTATATTAAAAGCTCAGGAGATCGCCAAGCTTCAAATGTAACAGCAACGCTTGGTGACGATATTCGATTCACTGGCACATTACCTCATCAAGAGATGCAGTTTTCCCGTGCTCACCTAGCGCTAGGAGAAAGTGATATTGCGAATATAGGGACTGGGTTTAGTATTGCGGCGAACTTGGAAAGTGCTAACGTTGCAGAGTGGTTTACCACGGTGTCTATGCTGACATCAGGGGGACAAAAAAACAGAAATGAAAAAAGTAATAGCAAAAGCAACGGTAAAGGCAATATTTTCGGCACCCCCTCAAGGATATTTGCCAAAGCTGCAGAGCTGACTTTCGCCGGTCATACCATTAAAAATGTGCAGATGAACGCGCAAGAACGAAATGAGGATTGGCTGCTCGATATTGGTTCTGCTGCTGCAAGAGGCACCGTTCGCGTGAATGGAGATTTAGCGCAGCAAGGTATTGAGATAAACGCTGATTACCTCAATTTACCTAAGCCCGGTGATAGTGTGCAGCAAACAAAGAGCGATCCTTTTGAGCTCGATCCACGCTCGCTTCCGCCGATGTACTTCTACTGTGAAAGCTGCGTATTTCATGGTATTGATTTAGGTAAAGTCACGGTTGATATAGCAAAAGCGAATAACGGACTGCATGCACGTCAGCTAATGATACGTTCTCCAGAAACTGACGTTACCGCTACGGGCTTTTGGCATTACGTGAACGGTGCTGTTGAAACGAGTATTGAAGGAAGCCTTACATCCCCTGATGTGGGGCAAATGTTGAAAGAGTTCGACATAGAGTCGGGCATTAAAGACTCTGAAGCCGACGTAGCATTTAATTTCAGCTGGCAAAATTCGCCCATGGACTTTCAACTTGGAAAACTGCAGGGTGATGTAGAATGGTCACTCTCTGACGGCTATTTAACTGAATTAAGCGACCAAGGCTCCCGTATATTCACGCTCTTTAGTTTAAATTCATTGGTTAGAAAATTGAGTTTAGATTTCAGAGATGTGTTTGCGAAAGGGTTCTTTTACGATGATATGGGCGGTACGCTGAACATTGTTGATGGTAGAGCTTATACCGATGACACGTTAATTGACGGCGGCGCAGGGGAAATTGAAATTACCGGCCTAACTGACCTAGGCACCGGCGGGCTCAACTACAATGTGTCATTTGCGCCAAACGTCACCGGAAACCTGCCGTTCCTGGTCTATTTCTTGGCAACGCCGCCTACCGCCTTGGCTGCGATTGCTATCGACCAAGTTCTTACGTCAGCAAAAGTCATTTCAAATGTGAATTACCGCGTAACGGGCACCATTAGCGAGCCTAAGTTTGATGAGGTAGACCGCAACAGCAAAGATATAAGTTTGCCTGCGCAAAATGTGCCTATGGAAAAAGACCCGTTAGACAGACCGCTAACACAAGATGATGTGCGCCGAATCAAAATGGAGGTGATTGATGGTTAATCTAGTTGCACTGCAAATGACATCTACGCCAGATGTCGATGAAAACCTGGCTGCGGTGTCTAAAGCCATGTCAGAGTCGGACATTGCGCCAAACAGCCTCGTAGTGCTGCCAGAATGCTTTGCGTGTTTTGGCGGTAAAGACAAAGGACAGTTGTCCATCGCTGAAGCAAAAGGGCAGGGGCCAATACAAGCGCATCTGTCTGCGCTAGCGATACGCTATCAATGCTACATAGTGTCTGGCACATTTCCGGTCAAAACAGCCAATCCAGACCAGTTCTCTGCCGCATGTATGTTGTTTGGGCCTGACGGAGCACTGCTCGCTGATTATCGCAAAATACATATGTTTGATGTATCGGTAAACGATGCCACAGGCAGCTACAAAGAATCGCGCTTTACAGAAGCGGGGAGCGAGGTAGTGACGGTAAACACACCAATTGGCAACATCGGCCTTGCGGTATGTTATGATATTCGCTTTCCAGGTTTATTTACTGCAATGGCGGATATCGACGTATTGGTATTGCCAGCGGCATTTACACAAAAAACCGGTGAAGCCCACTGGCACGCCTTATTAAAAGCGCGAGCAATTGAAAAACAGTGTTTTGTCATCGCCGCAGGCCAGGTGGGAGTCCACGCCAATGGGCGTGAAACCTATGGCCACAGCGTAGTGGTATCTCCGTGGGGAGAAACAGTAGCAGAGCGTGCTGCAGGCAAGGGCGTGTTAAAAGCCAGTGTAGATATTGCAGAACGAGAAACCATTAAACAAAATATGCCGGTTGCCGAACATAACCGATTCAGGAGTCACTTTGTCTAAATCTGTAGAGCGTCATTTATTATCAGACTCAGGGCTTGATATTACCAAGCTTGAGAGTGCATTAGCGACAATCCATCGCCATGACACTGACTACGCCGATTTGTATTTCCAGTCTAGCCAGCATGAAAGCTGGGTGTTAGAAGACGGTATTATCAAGGAAGGTAGTTACAATATTGAGCGCGGAGTAGGTGTGCGTGCAATCAGTGGTGAAAAAACTGGCTTCGCGTACTCTGACGAAATCAGTGAAGACGCGTTAATGAAAGCGTGCAAAGCGGCACGTGGTATCGCACCTAGCGGCGGTACTCAGCAAGTATCTGCATTAGATGAAAAGCCCCTTACCGCCCGATACAGCGAGAATAACCCCATTCTTGCTATGCAAGATGCCGAGAAAATATCGTTACTTAGGTCGGTAGATGCCTACATCCGCCAACAAGAGCCTTCGGTTAATCAGGTGGTGGTCAGTATCAGTGG
>CENT01097843.1_pt1 | contig 49204 bp, 44 predicted proteins | sample 530141 | NCBI WGS metagenome assembly CENT01 (sample SAMEA2591074, study PRJEB7988) | marine metagenome | isolation source: saline water (ENVO:00002010), including | reverse complement strand
CAGTTGATGAGACAGCCAAGCATCCGACAATGGCACACCTTGCAAGGCGAATTGGACATCGAATTACTTGCTGATTTGTTAGATGTTGATTGGGTTCGTATGAATCAGCTTGCGGGGAACCCCTGCGTCACAACACTAATCAAGCGATGGAAAGAGATAAATCCCGACTCTAGAGATGCGATTTTAATAGATAAGAAATAGAACTCTTGGCTAGTACCGCCCAACATATCCTGGAATAAAAACAAGGAGTTCTAGCTTTTGTTTGTAGGGAAGCATGAATCTATCCAAAGCGTTATTTACCGTATACTGCACTTACGGCTTAAATTCGTGAGCCTTATGTACTTTTTTAATCGATGGCTGCAAATGATTAATCTTAAGATGCGCGGAGCATTCTTAAACAGTAATTTAATACAATAACTTACTGTTAAGTAAAACACTTAAATTGTAAGTTTGGCGCAAGCCATTTCCACCCTTCTGTCATTTGTCACATGTTTCGAACAGAGTCCGTGCATATCGATAGCCCCTGCGCTCTACAAATTTTTCATTTAAGACGATGCAGTGAACTAGCAAGCATATGGAGGAAACAAATAAAGCAAGGAAGCCCATATAGTTAATTGTATGGGGAGAATCAAATATTGTAAAAATATACAAAAACAATCCATTTGATGTTAGTGAAATCGACGAAATTACCAAGCCCGCTTTTTTTATCGAAACGATGTTCCGAGCAAAACCATAAGCCACATTGTCGTTGTAAACTCGGCTGTATTTTTTTCTATCCCTTGTGTGCTCACGCATGTAATTACCCGCGCTTCTAATTTTTTCATAAAGCTCTTCGCTTTCAACCTGAGCGTCTAGATCTTCTGGAAGATCCAACCCACAGCATTTTTTATTGAGCCATTTGAAATACCGTTGCTTTGTATATTTATCCAACTCTGTATTACTCGGTAAAAGTAACAAGGTCGAAGGCGCTCCGCCCCAATTTTTAAAATATCTATCCTGTAAATCATTGCCTAAGTTCGAAATATAGATCGACAAAAACGACATGATCCCAAAGCTAACAAGTAGGGTCATTGCTCCACCTAGGATCGTTTTGGCCTGCGGGCACCATGCCAAAACAGTAAGCACCAAAGGAAAAAGAGCAACAAAAACAGGCATAAAACGAGCATGTATGGCATAGTGATCGAAGTGTTTGGAAAGTTCTTTAAGCATGACTAAACGCGCTCAATGCGCCCTCCTGTATAGACCAGCATTACCACGGGCAAATCATAATTTTTGGTTAATTTTGCATGTGTGTCTCTGTCTTTATGGCTCGGAGGTGATGGCGTTGGATGGCTGTGCCAGGTACCTAAAAAGGTGATTTGTCCATTCGTGGATAAGTGCATCTCTTCAAATATTTCTTCAAGACCATCGGTAGCAATATCAAGTTGCACTGGTGTATGAATGGTTCCATCAGGCGCCGGCACAACCAGAGTCACATAAATAGTTTTTGACAGGTGGCATACCATGCCTGCTAGCACACCGCCTTGTTCAACCGATGAACCTTTCGACTCACGCTCGATCTGGTCTTTGATGTTTCCTAATACTCGGATCTCCCAACCAAAATGCGTATCTCTAGGAATTACGTGGGTGGCGGGTAGCATTTGGCGTGTCCAATCAAGCTGATAATCCTTGTCTAAGTGACCACAAATGATCCGACCTTCATTTGAAACGGTGTTCTCTCCAGCATATTGATTTACCTTCCCTGCTAAGGCGGCTGATATAACGGAAAGCCCTATGTCATCCATAATCGTTGTAGCTGAGCTACAACCGTCACCAAAACATTCTCGTGTAATTGTCTCTCCATACATCGCTTTTTGAACACGGTCGTCCTTAACACAAAGAGTATTCATGTGTGCCATCAGGTCATCAACTCGTACACACCTTTCCTTTCCTTCGATAGCCAATACTCCCATTGTTGCCTTTCCGTAAAGAATGCTATGCATCAAACACGCAGAGAGTTTTGCGTGGTGAGCAAGGAAGTAGCGTACTGGCAATGACGCACTGGTATCGAGAATATAACGGAATTTTTTGTCAGCGATAGCTGGTTTTCTTTTCCCCAGCTCTATGACATCAACCTTTAGCATTTCGACATTCACCCCTAGAGCTCGAATATCCCTACCGACTATGTTTACCTTGGGACCGCCGATACTATCAAAACCATCTACCACTGCACCGTAACGGGCATTATTGTGGCTAGAGAAAATATCATCATCGATTAATGAGAATTCATATCTACCACTCTTGGCTAAATGTAAAGCCATCTTTGAACCGAGGCTGCCACAGCCGATAAAGGATATAGGTATAACCTTAGCATCCTGCTCTACGCCGGATACAGCGCTAAGCATCGCTGGACATGTAGATTGAATCATAAGTGGTGCATGAACAGGTACATCATTGGACAGTTGCGCAGAATTACCATCAAAACAAATACGGTAAGTCAGGAGTTCCCACGGATTGTTAGCACCGAGCACGCTAAACGGGCGTTTTACAGCTAATATAACCAAAAATTCTTCAATTCCAGGTTTCTTCTTGGATGCACAAGCCTTTGGAGATGACGTGGTCATCACATGTTTCAAACGAGCTTCAAAGGCATCACACAACTGTAATTTTCTCAACACTCCCTTCAGGTCCGAGAGTGTAGCAACAGATTCTGTCCAGTACTCTTCGACGATCCCGTTAGCTTGCAATAGCAACGCAGGGCTGTGCCGAATTCCATTAATAAAACCAACATATTTTTCTTTGAATACGGTATTTGGACTACCAAGTGATGGTGTTTCAATATGCCCCAATACCAAATCAGTATTGCCAGTTAAGACTGTATATCTGTACTTGAAATATCGAACTGGAACATAATTCTTTAGCTCATCGCGAATTGCATACGTGTCTGCACTGATAAGTCCAGAAGTATTGTCGCGACGCACAGGTTCCCATCCCTGCACAGGACACAACAATTCTCCAGATGCGGCGTTGTTTAACCAATGCGTCATGGCACCAAAAACAGCCTCTTTACCACTGCTATGTAAAAGGTCTGTCAGGTCTACCTCAGCAATACAGGGGGATACCCCTTCACCCTCTATGACAGGGTTGATGTGCGGTAACGTCAAAGGAAAGTCTTTCCTCAGTGTGGGCACTGGTGCACGCAACGGATATTCCCAAGGGAACACCCACGTGACAGCCTCTATCGAGCGAATCCCTGATTGTGTTTTTCCATCCGATTCAAATTTTATGGGAAGGTCAACTCTCCAGTTTGTTGAGACTGCTACTCCATCGTCCGAACAGCTTTTCACTTGCACCTCAGTCGCAACGGAATATTCCGCTAGCCATTGAATGACATGTTGAATTTCAGGCGTGATCTCACGCTTTGGTTTTAATTTACCCATGACCAATTGCTTGCCCTGAGTGGCCGATGAGAGAGGACGTAGCTGCGGTTCGCTTTTTAGCCGATGAGGTAGAATCGGCCGACGATGTTTCGCTTACCTTTTGGGGTCCTTCATTCGTTAAACGATATTCGAGAACTGATGGCACCTTCCCTCCATTCACAACGTTGCCGGCCAAACATAAAAACGTACCATTCGCTGAGCTAACAATACTGTCGTATTCTCGCTTGGCTCCGAAATTAGGTGGATCATTATCGTCATTTTTGATCGGATCACTACTGGAAATAATAACCGCTCCAGTCCGTGCTTGGCTTAATGCCTTCTTGGCTGATTCTGACACTTTGGGAGTATCGGTTTTTGAATAACTATCGTGTGACAACGTGTGCCAAGAGCAGTGATGGGGTGCTAATAAAAGGTCATATGAAAGCTTTTGGGGGTCATCTTTAAACTTCCTCCAAATGATCTCCCAGGCCTCCACGCTTGCATCACCAGCAAGCAATATGAAATTGGTTGGCTCGGAATAGCCGTGACTAGCAATCCCCCATCGTAAGATGACGCTGGATCGATTTTTATCTAGGGCTTCGCTATCTTCAAACTCATCGTCTGAGAGCGGCCCATATATATTGATCGTTAACTCTTTAATAGAAACTTCGTTAATTTTGTTAATGATGTCTCCAGGCTTGTATACGATACCTAGGATATCGTCTGTTTTTCCGTCGATATCCTCTCCTATCAGACGAATTCGGTCGCCTTCAGGGCTAATCGACTTTGACTTGCGATACAGTTCTACTCGGCGTTTTGCTTCCGTATTAAAGGCCTTTGCGTCTTCGCACAAACTATGACTTTTTCGCTTTCTTCGAAAGATTAATGGCGAGGACCAGATCTCTCGTACAAATATTCGGTTTTTCTCACCTGACTTTGCCGGAGCGTAATCAATAGGTGAGCCTTGATAGAAATACTTTTCAAAGCCACCAATATGGTCCTTATCAGGATGGGTTAATACGAGGGCATCCAAATAGGGACGCCCATCGCCGTCCTTTTCAAGCAGATTGTGTAGTTCGTCCAACACGTTGCATTGGTCATCCTTCTCTATGCATGATTGGCGGATGTACATATCTACTAGCACATAGATGTAACGATTGTTCGAGGCAATTTTGAGCAGTGTCATGTCGCCATTACCCACTGGAAAGTGGTATATAGATGATTTCTTGATCATTATAATAATTCCTCTAGAGTTGTGTGCTTCACTAAATAAGCGACGGTATTTATATAAATTTACCGCTAGCTATTCATCAATACTGGTGGAAATATAAAAGTGCCGATCTTTTTCTCCATTTTTTAGTTTTTCATAGTATGTATTTGTAAAGGGAGTGATTTGGTATGGATACGGACGAAATAGATAGGTATTCAACGGTTGAAATCGAAGACTTGCTGAGCAATCTTGTGCAAGACAAGGCCTCGCTCGCCAGAATATACCGGTTTTATGAAGGTCTTGGCTGCGAACTCAGAATCGGCCTTACTGCTAGAGACATCATGGGAGAGGTATGGGTCGATACATTGTCTGGAAAACGTGTGTGGAAACGAGGTATCGACGCCCTAAAGCATTTCAAAGAAGTAGGTCGTAGCATAATAAGTAATACAGAAGAGAAAATAGGTCAGCTTGAATTTATTGAGTCGGAAGAGCACCTCTGCGGTGATAGTGGGGCAGTGTCAATGGCCACTGAAAAACTGTCCATCTTGTACCCGAATGAATCTGGGATAGAACATTCAAGACGCGTGGTCAAACATATGGTATCAGTAAAATCATCAAACCCATCTCCAGATATCTTGCTAATAGAGCATCAAAAGGGTTTGACTATCAGAGAGTGGACAACCAAATTGCTCGACCTTTTCAGTGGTGACAATGATGCCTTATGTTACTTAAAACAGTTCTTAAGTGATAACACCGTAAAGTCCAAGATTATGATAGCCTGCAGCTTTAGCGAGTCCGTATACGGAAATGTACGTAAACGTATAAAAGACAAAGTATGGAAAAGGTTCCCAAATGGAATTAACTGGTGGGAGATCGATAAATGAGTATCAATTTGCTCAGAGAAATAAATGAACTGGTAGTTGAAGCTGATATAGAACAACCTGACAACGAAATCCTTTCTCGCTTAGGTCTTTATGGTTTTCCTACGCTTAGTCAGTTATCGGAAATTCAAACTGCGCTATCAAATGCTATTACCGTCAATAGGGCTCAAAGGTTGAACCAAGCGAAATTAGAATATCGCAAACGCTTAGACGACTCAGAACGAAAAGTTATTTCTTCTCGAAGTCTTTCACTTGCAGACATGCTTCAGGATATCGTAAAGGCAATGCATAATCCCAACAAAGTGCCAGAAGGTCTGCTTGTTGCGTTTCGCGAACAAAGCCAAAATCAAGAGGCTAGCGAGGATGACATCCGCGAAATTTGGGAAAGTTTTGCTCGCTTAGGACTTATCGCCACTGATGAGAAGAATGATTAATGAAATTTCGTCAACAACCATGTGAGATTTTGAAATCCTTAGGTATCTATTCTCCGCAGGATATTGACTTAGACCTGATTGCCTATTCTTTAGGAGCAGAAGTCAAACGTGTATCTCTTTCTAACTGCGAAGGTTACATTATTGGCAGTGAGGAAAAAGCTATCATTACAATCAATATTGATGCTCCGATTCAGCGCCAACGATTTTCTCTAGGGCATGAAACTGGGCATTGGGTAAATGATAAAAAACTTAATCTAACTTACCGTTGTACCACAACGGACATGCGCCAACGTAATCCGCAGAAAAGTAATTTCCGACAACAAAAAGAAGTGAGAGCAAACCAATTTGCTGCTGAATTACTCATCCCCAAACACATAATCACACCCTATTTAGCTGATTTGGATGTAACCTTTGACTCTGTTGGTGCCCTTGCAGAAATGTTTAATGTTTCTCGTACATCGACAGCTATAAGATTGGTTGAGCTGTCACCATTCCCTTGTATGCTTATCTGTTATGATCGGTTAGGGAACCGTCGCTGGTTTAGCCGAAGTCATATTATTCCAGAGCATTTTTGGCCTCATAAAAAAATTTCTAACCCACAAACTGTATTGATACCAGGTGACGCTGAGGAAGTAGATGCCGAAACATGGGTTGATGAAGAGAAGGCAATATCTTATTCGGTGGTTCAAAGTATATTTTCTAATTCTTATGACATTCTTGTGTTGTTGTGGTGGAAAGACGAAGCTCATCTTTTGGCATAAAACTATAAGTATTGTTTCATTCCCTATTAGCAAATCTGTGTACAAACTTTATTATTCCAAATTGAAGTTATGTACAAACTTTATTATGCGAACACACACGTTAATAGCAGCGTGATGCGTAATGCTATTTTGTGCAGCAGAACTTGTTGGCATAATCGCTTAATCTTTATGTCGATTCTTGACATAAAGGTGCTCCCACTGCCTCTCCAACTCCGAAAACTTTGTTTGTCCATAATCGATCATTTCCTGTGGTTCCTTCGAAAGCATAACTCTTCCACGTAAAACGATTAGCGCCTGCTCAACATATTTCAGATCAAGCACACACAAGTCAGTTAAATCCATGTGGTAACTGTTGCCGTTGTACGTCGATAACAAAATTTGTGCAGCTGCACGGCTTGCGCTTGTGTCATCCATAGCTAAGTCTATAAGGGATGATACTGCTTCAGAGTAGTCACGCTCTGTAACGGTTAGCTTCTGCCTGAGAAATTCAGTCTCTTCCATCACTGCAAAAAATCTTTCGTTTGCCATTTTGTTCGTCTCCTATATGAAGATTAGACTTCTAATCTCAGAAATTCTGTCACGGTATAGCTTTGTCATTTCGACACCATGGGCATCATCGCCTAAGCCATTTTTCTTCAGGTCAGCATCAAAGTTTTCAATCGCTGCACGGACAGTCATAGCTTGTGGTTCTGTCAGCGCTTTGCCATTGATAATGACAATCGGTTCCTCTTTTTTCGACATCGTGTTTCCCATTAGGTTAATTTGTTTCAATTGGATAAAGTTTATCCAACTTCTTAATCGCTGCTAAAGCAGTTTTATGTGGTCGTAACTCTTGATCTGAATACTGCCCACAACCGATCCCATGCGATTTCAAAACAGTCCCGCAATTACTATGATCACAACAAACTGTTCCGCAATCGGTTCGCTCATATCTGAAATGAGGTTCGCCAAGTTCACATTGGCAAATCTTCTCAATCCAACCATTTGGCAAAGCGGTTGAGAGACTTTTCACGATGCAATGTTTCCTATTAGCTAAGAAAGCGAAAAATGCACTCTTCGGTTGTCAAAAAATTTTCGTTTTCACCAGCCCTGTTAACACAAAGAAATTCGTCTAAACTTTCGTTTGAAGGTGTGCTATGCCCATTTTGATGTGCTAGCTCTAACCTTGCAGGGAGTTCAGATAAACCTTTTTCTCCGAATTCCTTTTCAATTAAGCTTTCCAGCTGTTCTCTAGAAAGCGAGCTAACGAACCTAAAGCCATCACTCATTGTGTTATATAGGTTGTATCGACCATTATGGTGACAAATAATTTGAGCCATCATGTTTCCTACCTTACAAGTCTATGTGGTTTTCACCATTATCAATTAACTGCTAATGAATCATTCGATTTGCCGATTGACAATAGGGCCACTTTTTCGCAATACCCTTTTTCCTGATAGCCAGAAGGGCAAACACTATACGTGAATAAAATTAGCTCATTTTGAGACCTTGAGAATGTATAGTGTTCAAATGGAGTCTCTTTGAGGCTACAACGGCCATCATGCGCGATGTACTTTGCTAGGTCAGAATCTTTTTCAAAATAAGGATGCATTCTTACGTTCTCTAACAAGCATTTATTGTTTCCAGAAGGAATGGCCTTATAACTATCTGGTGACACTTTGACAATCGACCACAATCGCTCATACTGATCAATGTAGCTATTCGTATTAGGAATAATCTTCAAACTAATTTCGTCATCACCAATATCGTAAACGTTTTCTTTGAAGTAGTGTGGTCCAGCGAAAATCACAATAACGCAAAAACTCAAAAATAATAGTGGTGCAAAAAACTTAGTCATCATATTTCCTCTATTAACTTTTACGCCATTACAGCATGGTTTTGCTTTTGCGCAACCGATTGGACAGACATCGTAAGCTGTCCGTCTTTAAACTGTGGCTTGAAGCGAAATCCAATCTTGTATAAGCAAGTCATCAACTTATCGATAGAGAATTTTTCTATCCGGCCATTTACAAGGTCGCTTACTCTTGTTTGAGTAATACCCATTGCCGCCGCAGTTTGTTTCTGATCCCACCCTTTGGAATTAACAATGTCTCGAATGGCTATCATGAGGTCAGAGCGAGTTTGTAACTCTGAAGCTTCTGCTTCATCGTCCGTAATGGCGTCAAAAGTATTGGTGTATTCTAATGCCATGATTAGACCTCTTTAGTTAACTTACAAACAGCTGAACCACTTCATTGCATAATTGTAGTGCTTCTATCACTTCGGGGGGAAAGCCAACACCTAACAATTCACTCAAACTATGAAATTTATCTGCACTGTGCTTATCCAGCAAATCTAAAGCGACTTCTTTTGACTCACCTGATATTTGATTTGTATTCTGTATTGCAGCGATTACGTCGCTTTTCGTTACTGCTTCTACTTTGACACTTGGTGTTGGTATATTGAACCGAACATCTGCATCTGGCATCTATTTCTACTCCGTTCTATGCTCATTTTCGGCGGCAGTATGTGTTATCTCAAAAGGCATGCAAACGCACCTGCACTATTGCAATACTCAACATAGCGTAATGCATGCTCTATGATCACGTAAACCAAGAAGCAAAGAATGAATGCTCCCGCCGAAGCTTCTCTAAATATCCTCTTGCTAACGCTCCTGTGAAAATTAAAGCTATCAATCTCTAGTGTTGTCGAATGGTTAGCTGCATCTCTCGGATATTCTTTGTGAAGACGAGCAATGACTTTTGATAATTCACTTGTTTTTTCTGTACGGTTAACTTGTCGCAATATCAAAACTGTAGTCACCACCACTATACCCAAATTAACTAATGGGTGGATACGTGAAGCTGAAAGTGTGCCTAATAACAAACCTGTAAACGCAACGATAACGTTAAACAACGAAGAGTACTCTGTATCAAAGAACATTTTAAATGCTTCATTGAGCTCATCTCGCTCCGCATCTTTAAGCTGTGAATATTCAAAGCCATCTGCCGATTTTTCTTTATTATCTTCAGTCATAAATCAATCTCCGTATTAAACTTTATGCCATTAAAGCAAATTTGTATTTTTGCGCTACCGATTGGGCAGATATTGTAAGCTGTCCATTTTCAAGCTGTGACTTTAATCTGAATCCAATCTTGCAGTACAGCTTCGCTTTAAGTATACGTGATGCGTCACATTTACTTGCATTGTCATATCACATACACTGATTGTTATTCTATGCACAAAAGGGCAAAAAGCGTGAAAAAGCCAACACAAGAAGAATTAGCCTTATGGTTTGAGTTCAACACGAACTCCCTTATACCTTTTATCGAAAGCTTGAGCGATGAACATTTTATTAGTGATGTTAATCCACCAGCATATGAAATCGATCTGAGCATGGCTATGGCAAATGCTGGTGGTATTAAAGAAGCAACGAAGCTTCTAAGGGAGTTGATTGTTGAAGAAAAGGTACAGGCCATACAAACCCGTTGGCGTAGCTTCAAATATAGAAAGAAAAACAAGAAAACAACACTGCAGGTGAGTCAGGCATCGCGTAGGAAAATGCTAGATTTTGTGGAAGACGCAGAGGCCAGCGGCATCGATGAGGCAATCGATATGTTACTGACCAAAAAGTCTTATGACTTCGACCTCGAAATCGCGAAAGAGAAGCACGGAGAGCGCGTTTACGATAATGATGAAAGTTATCTATGTAACTTACTTAACATTCTTACCAAGCGTGATAGAGAGCGGATTATTAACGAAATACGACTAAGTTTTTTGGCAGGCTGGTCTGCATCTAAACGTTCTAGGGCAAAGAAGCTTGGGGCGAATGAAAGAGCAGCAGATAATTATATAAACTCTATAGGATTAGAGGTGGTAGAAGCCATCGATTACCTAGATGAATTAGATTAACTGACTCTATACAGACTTTCCCTTTTTAAATGAATGGTGTGATACCATCCCCCTACTCTGTAACTGACAGGTTGGACTCTAAAACTTCTTCAGGGGTTATTATGGAAGATACCGATGATTTACAAATGTTGTTCAAAGGCTATTATCGAGCTACAGATGACGTAGTTGAAGCTATATGGCGAGATGGTAGAATTATTCCAGACGCAAATGTCTTGCTTAACCTTTATCGATACTCCGATGATGCTCGTGATGCATTTATTAACCTCTTAGATAATCATCGTTTCCGTGTCTGGTTACCCCATCAAGCTGCTCATGAATACTTTCAAAACAAGCCTAATGTAATCAACGAACAATCAAAAAACTATGACGCGACATTGAGCAATATTAGTGATTTGTATAGTTCATTCAACCAGAAAAACCGACACCCTTTCTTACCAGCGGACTTGTTAGGTGAAGTTGAAGATTTGTTTAAAAAGCTGAACAATCACCTCGAAAGTGCCAAAGAGTCACATTTAAAAAGGCTGCATGATGACGAAATACAAAAGAAGATAACTGATATAATTAGCAACAGAGTTGGTCGACCTTTTTCTAATGAAATGTTGAATAAACTTTTTGTGGAAGGTAAGTCTCGATATCAAAGTAAGATCCCACCCGGCTATGAAGATTCTCAAAAAAATGAAAATGAGAAAGACTCGGTTGCTCAACAACGCCGGTATGGTGATTTAATCATGTGGAAGCAAATCATTGAGCATGCAAAAGGAAATCAAACTCCTGTCATATTTATCACCGAAGATACAAAAGAGGATTGGTGGCTGAAATCAGCAGGAAAAATATTATCTGCCCGACCAGAATTATTAAAAGAGTTTTATGAGGCAACGGGACAAGAGATACAGATTTATCGTACGGAAAGCTTTCTTTATAACGCGTCTAATTATTTATCTGAAAGTGTTAGTGATGAAGTTATTGAAGAGATAAAGCATATACAAAGTGAGCCTATCTTTTATGATGCTATTCGCCGCTCACCTTCTTTTTATGATTTATCCGACTATATTTCCACGAACTTTAAACAGGGTGATCTTCTACCGGGCGAAAGAATAATATCTGAAGCTATTAACTGGAACAGGTCTGGTGTCAGAGAAAACCTTGTCAGATTAGACACGATGGGTTTCGTGGAAATAGTGCACGGTAAGAAAACAAAACTAATTAAAAATTTGCCCCCCTTATCATTAGATATGCGAGCGCAGCATAGGAAAAATGATTAGGCAACGAAATCCTATGAAAAACCCTCGTTTTAGTAGATATTTGGCGTCAATGAAAGACAAAGGCTGGTTCGCGACAGGTCATGACCCTGATTCGATCGTTGACGATAACTTTGCCCAGTTTTTTACTTTTTTCCCTCATGACCAACTGACGTGGTCCAATTGAATTGACCAGTCCAGTTAAGAGTATAATATCAGCTTAACTGGAGAAAGAGATGCCTGAAAGAAAGCGTTACACCAAAGAATTTAAACTCGATGCGGTTAGTCTTGTGCTTGATCAAGGCCATAGCAGAACCGATGTTGCCAAAATGTTAGATGTTAACAATCAGATGATCAGTCGCTGGGTCAAGGAATACCAGCAAGATGATGATGGGCAAGCATTTAGGGGCAACGGTAAATTAACACCAGAGCAAGAAGAGATCCGTCGACTTAAAGCGCAGGTCAAACAGCTTGAAATGGAAAAGCGCATATTAAAGGAAGCGACGGTCTTTTTCGCCAAGGAAACGAAATAAAATATCGTTTCATCGCGCAACGTAAAAAGACCTATCCAGTCGATTTAATGTGTCGACTGTTGGGCGTGAATAGAAATGGCTTCTACCGGTATATGAAGAAGCAGGAATGGCCGCAGACGCAGAAGGATAACGAAAAAGCTGAGATGCTCGAATGGATTGAAGCCATAGATGTTGCGAGTGAGCATACATACGGTAGCCGCAGAATGCAGCGAGCATTGAACTGTTTAGGTTATCCAGTAGGCCGACAGCAAACGCGGCAGTTAATGAAAGAAGCCAACGTAAAGGTTCGATACAAGAAGAAGTATAAAATCACCACCAATAGTGATCACGACAAGCCCGTATTCGACAATGTACTCAACCGTGAGTTTGACGTTAACGCACCGGACCAAGCGTATGTTTGCGATATTACCTACGTCTGGACACGTGAAGGTTGGTTGTATTTAGCCGTGGTTATTGATCTGTTCTCGCGGAAGGTTGTGGGCTGGAGTATGGGTTCACGAATGAAGGCCAAGCTTGTTTGCGATGCACTGACAATGGCGATTTGGCAACGTCGCCCGAAGCCAGGATTGATTGTTCATTCTGACAGAGGAAGTCAGTATGCAAGTGACCAGTATCGTCGATTATTGAAAGGCCATGGTTTTATTGGCAGCATGAGTCGAAAAGGCGACTGTTGGGATAATGCCGTGGTAGAGAGTTTCTTCGGTACACTGAAACAAGAACGTGTGCATTGGAAGTCATATCAAACCCGTCTCGAAGCACAGCAAGATATCTTGCAGTACATCGCGATGTTTTATAATCCGATGCGGTTACATTCATACTTAGGATATATGAGTCCGAATCAGTATGAAGTGGCAGCATTGAAACAGAAGAAAGTAGCTTAACTGGGTTGGTCAATTTTGGTTGACCACGTCACTATTGTTCGAAAGGACTTCAATTCCACTTCGTTGAAAAGACAACAAGTCTATTTGAGTGAAAAGAAATGCCTCTATCAATCCAAGGTGCTTATTCGAAAAGAGAGACGCTAGTTCAATAAAGCCTGTAAAAGCGATAACAAACCAAGTTAATAAAAACAAAGATAATAAGCATAGGCCATAATACTTTTTATCCTCATACTTCTGAATTAGCTTACACAATGATTCTGACATTTTCTCTTCCCTGATTTCCGTTGTTCTATGACATTATCAGAGATGCTCATCTAAATGCTATACGAAAGTATAAATGCAGCGTACATAATATTGATGATTAATTTAGTACATGTCCGAATATAAATATTGAATATTAAGTACATCAAAAGAGAATGAGATAAAGCTTAAAGAGCTGGTGGACTACGTAAGAGAGGGCGATACCGTAGTAGTTACCAAGCTTGATAGGTTAGGAAGAAGCCTCAAATCAATACTGGAAACAATCCAGCAGATAACAGATAAAAGGGCAACGCTCAAAACATGTTAATTTGCACCCTAAAGGCGCCACCCATTTGCGGCGTAATGGAGCCACCTGAACATGCTCTTTTTGCCCTCAAACAAGTTGATTATTGACCGCTTTTTGGAGCGAGTCCAGTTTTGTTGTTTTTGATGTTGTTTTCAGGTCTTAATTTTCGATAGCTTTCCCCTTCTAATATTAGTCGATAGGCATTGTGGCGAAGTCGGTCAAGTGTGGCCGCGCCAAGTAGTTTATTCGGGAAGGCATCTCCCCATTCTGTAAAGTCTAAGTTGCTGGTAATAATGGTGGCGTGTTGTTCATAACGCTCATCAATTAAGTCGTGCAGGTCTTCGTCTTGTGGCGATTTCAATGGCTTTAAACCGAAGTCGTCAATGATGAGAAGCGGTACTTTAGCTAAGGTTTGGAAGCGCTTTTCATAGCTGTTGGTGGCGCGTGCGGCATACAGATTTGCCAGTAGTTTGGCTTGGGTAAAGAACAGTACATCCACGCCTTTTTGCACCGCGCAGTGCCCGATGGCTTGCGCTAAATGACTTTTACCGGTGCCACATGGCCCTGCTATTAATACAGGCACTTTTTCATCAATAAAGCCGCAGGTTGCCAGCTCTTGCACATAGGCGCGATTCAGTGTGGGGTTGGTGCTTAAGTCGAAGCTCTCTAGTGTTTTATTGGATTTGAAGCCTGCACGGCGCAGCCGTGTAGCGTATTTCTTTTGGTCTCGCCTTGCCACTTCATCTTGCACGAGTAAGGCTAAGAACTCAGGATACGTCATTTGGTGTTCAATGGCTTCGCGGTTACGCTGGGCCAGTGAATCCGTCATGCCTGATAGGCGTAGTTGTTTGAGTAAGGGTGATAATTCTGGAATAGGGTTAATCATGGTTGTTCCTTTTTTTAATGTGGGATGAGTTTGTTAGGGTCGCGATTGAAGCGACCTTTACCGGTATAACTGTCGCTTAAACTATCAAACGCATTGGTTTCATGGGGCAGCTCATCTAAGCCTTTTTCGAGTATCTGTTTAATGGCGCTGTAGCGCACATTGTCGAAGGTTAACGCACGGCAACAGGCCCTTTCTAAGCGAGTAGGCCCATAGCGTTTGGCGAAGCCGACCACACCTTGTGCTGCGCGCAGGTTATCTAGCACGCGACTCGCAAACAATCTTTCAACAAACAGATGGCAGTATTCCCCGACCTTCTTTGCTTGGGTTAAACAGTATTGAGGATCTTGCATGTTGTAGGCTTGCGCCGCAGGTGGTTGATGCTCTGGCACCGTTGAACGACCGCCTTGGTGGCGTAATCTACCGTGAGTAGCTTTGAGTTCGTGTTGCTGATAAATACGCACGGTGGAATCGCCCGCGCGTATCCATACCGTTTGGCGAATGAGTGTATAAGGCACCGAGTAACGGCAGAGTTCGAACTGTACATGCCCATCACCGTGGACTTTTGCTTGCGCCCATACTGCTTCCTCCGGGGGCACTTCAGGCAAGGGCTTAAGTAATTCCTGTTCAACTTCTTTGAACTGCGTTAAAGGGTAAAGACGCGTCGTACCGTGCTTGCGGTTACCCGCCACACTCACCAGCCACTCTTTTAATTGTGCATTGGCATCGCTTAAACTGCGGAACTCCTTCAGTGGCACGAAGGCATTCTTGATGTACTTCACATTGGATTCAACACGCCCTTTCTTTTGCGGGTCGCGCACCGGACATGGCGCAATTAAGAAACCATAACCTTCCGCGCATTCAGCATAAGCACGCTGTACATCGGGGTCGTGATAACACGCTTTCGTGATGGCACATTTTGGATTGTCGATTACCACGCGCTTGGGTACACCGTTGAACCACTCAAACGCACGGCGATGGCAAGATAGCCATGTGGCAACACTTTGGTCCCAGATAAATTCACCGTACATATGGCGACTCCACGCTAGCGTCATCACAAACACCCATGTTTTACGCAGCTCGCCTGTGCGGGTATCCACCATCAACGGACCAGACCCGAAGTCCACTTGCACCGCATCACCAGGGTCGAACTCCATCACTGTCGAGACCTTGCCTGGCTCACTGGCAATCACACTTTTGATATAACGATTTACCGCCCAATAGCTTCCTGTGAAACCATAACTGTCTACCAGCTTTTGATGGATAGTGCTGCCTTGCACGCCGCTTTCAATCCACTTGTTGACCTTCCCAGCATGGGGTAACACGGAAGACACGCTAGATGATGGTGTATGCACGGTAACATTTAGCACGGTCGCCAATTGGGCGTTGTCAGGCAAGGGATTGAGTTTATCTAACCAGCCATGCTCAAGTGCGGTATCCCTCAACTTCTGTGCCTTTTTGCGTCCCATTAACCCGCTTTGGGCAATAGCACGATTAGATTCACCCATTCGCATCCGAACGAGTATTTGTCGATATTGGTACATTTCAAACCTCTTGTTTGCCATGCGCATCTCCTTGTCTAAAAAGTAGACATAAAGATACGCTATTTACAATGAAGTTTGAGGGTAAAAAGGGTGACTAAAGTGGCGCCATTAACCGCAAATCAGGTGGCGCCATTAGGTGCAAATTAGGTGGCGCCATTACGCCGCAAGTGTAATGGCTCCATAGCGGTGCAAATTAACAAAACACTAGACGGAGCAATAGATACAACAAACTCCTCTCCATTCGCTCAAGCTCAACTTAACCTTATTGGTACATTTTGCTCAATTGGAACGAGATCTCATTGTACAGAGGACTACAGAGGGTAGAGGTGCGGCAAAGAATAAAGGGGTTAAGTTTGGTAGAAAGAGCGTTTTAACAGAAGAACAACGACAGTCTATCAAGAAAAAACTTTCTAAAGGCGCTACGGTTTATGCTTTGGCAAAAGAATATGAAGTAAGTAGACAAACAATTATGAGAGTGAGGGACCAGAATTAAAAGGCAAACTAATATTTTACATTCGTTAGGAACTTTTCCTCTCTTTTATCTCTATCTTAAAGACTGGCGCTGCCTCGATTAGAAAGACAGCGCGGTTACTAGTTACTTGGTGGGTTGAGATTGTTTTCTCAAGCGCTCAAACATATCTTTTAATACTCCTGAGACCTCAGTAAATTTAAAGCTACCTAATTCAACGCTCTCTCTTTCAGGCATTAGAGTAAAAGAAGAACGAGCTAACATAATTACAGGAAAGCTACGAACCTCTTTCTCTTCTGAATCATTGTAATTAAGCAAAACGTCAACAAAGCCTGAAATCTCTTTCTCTTTGGTCGAGCGAGATTCGTACGCACAAAACATAGTAAAGTGATATCCAATGATCTTATCACTCATATCTTCAAATTTTACGGGTTTATTATCCGTCTGATTTATTTGAGAGGAAATCAATCTTTCAACGGTATATTGAGTTTTATGCTTAGCCAAAAAATCTTTGAAATTATCTTGTTTGCCATAGTGCGCTTCGTTGCAGTTTTCAGATAGGTTGGCGTTTGCTGCGAATGATGTGAACATTATTACCATGTATAAAAATTTTTTCATTTTCTCATCCTTGAACATATGGTCTTATTAAATTTGATTGAAGAGGCATAAAAACGTAAGCGTCATTAGGACCAAACTAGCTTAATTCAACATTCCAAGGAAGTAAAGGAAGTAACTGTTCCGGTTCGACGTTACCTTGCATGATTTTTTCCATCACGTGCATAAGATAATCGTAGGGTACTAAGCCATTGGCGAGTGCCGTTTGTACAATAGAGTAAAGTATTGCGCTGGTGTTCGCACCATTGGCTGTTTTAGAGAATAACCATGCCTTTCGCCCAGTAACAAATGGCTTCACAGCTCTTTCACAGCGATTGTTGTCGATGTCTATTCGACCATCATCAACATACCGAACCGCTTTTTCCCATTGGTTGAGTGCGTAGCTAAGCGCTTTACCTAGTAAACTCTCGGGCATGACGTTAGGCGCTGATTTATCAAGCCATCCCTTAAACTGATTCAGTAAAGGTAACGACTTTTCTTGTCGTATGCGGTGTCGCTCATCAATCGGCAATGTCTTAATTTGTTTCTCTATGCGATACAGTTTTTGGATATGGTTAAGTGCCCAATCGGCTTTGCCTGTTTTTGGGTTGCTTTTACCCTGCGCTTTTTTCGCTTCATCGAACTTGCGCCTGATGTGCGCCATGCATGCCACTGATGTGGCCGGCAGTGGGTCATAGCCGGCATAACCATCGACTTGTAAGTAGCCGGTAAAAGGGATACCTGCATCGTTTTGTAAAAAAGCAGCGGCACACTTACCCGCCCGCGAAGGCTAATAATCGTATAGTACGATATTAGGGGCGCTATCCCCCTTAAGCTTGCCAGCCGGTGAATCGGCCCCATAGCAGTATACCCACATATAAGAATTTATATTGTCGTCTTTGATGACTTGCAAAGTCATTTCATCGGCTTTGATCACCGCTTGTTGCAGCAATATGTTATGCCAGTATTCATACAGCACAGGGTGCAGCACATTAGCAATCTTAATCAGCCAATCCGACATGGTTTGTCGTGATAAATCAATGCCCAGTTGCTTATGAATAACTTCCTGGCGATATAGCGGTAAGCCATGTTGATATTTAGCGATAATGAGTTGCACTAATAGGCTGGGCGTGGCATAACTTTTCGGTAAAATGCTAGGCGCAGGCGGCGCTTGTTTAATCGGTGTTTTTATGCCGTGTTGCTCACAGCCTCGGCATGCATACTTTAAACGGTGGTGCTCTTCAATCTTGGTGGTCGCAGGCACAAACACACATTTCTCGGTCACATCTTTGCCCATGACATGCATCTGACCTTGGCAGCACTGGCAGACTTTATCCGCCTCATCAATATCGTGGATGATGACTTCACGGGCTATATGGTCAGCAAAGGGCTTGGTATTTCGGGGGCGTTTCTTTTTCTCTTGAGCCGGCGTTTGCCCATCATCGGCTTGTTCACTTTTCGCCTGTTCAAGCTCAAGTGCAGCAGTTGTTTCGACTTCGTTAAATAGGTCGTCTTGCTTTGGGTGCGCTTCGCTGTTACTGGCAAAAAGCTTATGGCGAGCTAAACGGAACTGCTCCTCTAAAAAGTCTAATCGTGCTTCTTGTAAAGCAATCAGTGAGTCTTTTTCAGTCGTTGTTAAGCCTTGCTCATCGCGCTTTTGCTTGAGCATTGCTATTCGCTTACTAGACTGTTCGAGACTTAATTTCATGGCACGTATTTTACCGCAAACCATGGTTAAGGTGTTGTTTTTACTTAGACTAAATGGTGATCGATAATCGCTGTTTATGATCTGCCCGTTATAAGCCAGCAGAGGTATAAAACAAGGGCTGATGGCCGTGTATATCAAAGCCACCTAGGAGGCTATTGAGTTGTTGCTCAGTCAAACTGATCGACGCCTGCTTACTGTTAGGCCACTTGAACGTTTCTTTTTCTAAGCGCTTACTCCACATGGCTAAACCGGTGCTATCCCAATACAATATCTTGAGTCGTTTGCGGGTACGATTAGTGAAGACAAACAACGCGCCAGACATCAAAGGCACATCAAGCTCTTGCTCAACAATGAGCGCTAATCCGTTAAACTGTTTGCGAAAGTCAATTGTCTTTGGATATAAATAGACAGCCTTTGGGTCAACGAACATTCTCATGCGGCAAGTCCTTTCAATAAGGTGGCTAGCCAAATCGGATCGCATTGCGTAGACAACGATAGTTGCGCATACTGTGCTTGCAACACAACTGTGCTCGGTTGTTGCGTCACTTGCGCTTTGACGAACTGCCCAGATTGTGGGGCAGGCGGGTTTGTCGCTATCGATTTTTCACCTTGCATTGGCGAGGTGAGTCCCATCGCATGCCGACGAGAGTAGAATGTTTGAACGGGTAGTTTTTGCTCAGCACAAAATTGCTTAGTTGTGCCAGAATATTGTGCATGCATCTGCATGATATGTTGCCATTGTTTTTTGGAGCGTTTGTTCATCATGGGTTCTCGTTGATTGAAAACCCTATTTTCAACGATGTTAGACTTTTGAAAAATGTGTGGTTCTAATGACGCTTACTCTTTTCATATTCCTCCTACATTTTAGGTTAGTTAAATGCAGAGGAATCCCTTGCAAGGGATTGTCTCCCCTGCATGGGTTAAAAATGACAGCTTATGACTGTCAGTTAATCGCTAATGTCATCCAAAAAAGATGACTAGCGCTGTCACAACAAAAGACGCAATCCCAATTGCGGTAGTTACACCGATGGCAATGAGCTTTTCTTGTAAGTTTTGCTGGCTATATTCAGGTTGGTAAACCAGATAACCGATCATCCCAAATACCCAAAACCAAGCCAACGACGTGTAACCTTCCAAAATATCACTACCTACCACATCAGAGAGGGAGGCGGGGATAAATGAGAAGGCACCAAATAGCATGCAAACAATCATTGCAGTGCGCATTACAAAATCAAACTGTGAATTGTTCATAATATAAACCTTATTAAAAATTCCAAAATTATGGCAACCAGTCGGTCACCGTATGCTCCTTCGTTGTTGTAACGTCGTATCAAAGGGTTAAATTGTCCCCTCGAATACAGAGCCAATCGGCTTTTTAATGTTGGTTATTAATTCCACCACACGGATGTTTTGCTTTCGACACAGACCTTGAAGATTCAAGCCTTTAAGGCGTCTCATCATTCGATTACGGTTTACATCTCTAATCAAAACTGTTTGGTTTTGTATTAATTCAACATAGACTCTCTTTTCCATTTCAATATCCTCAAAATGATGAAGAGAGACTCACCCCGAAGGGGTGGGTTCTCCCTTCAGGGTTTAATAAATCAATCAAAATAATTTCTTTTTGATTGCGTTTTTTAGCGCGTTGTTAACTTCTTCTGAATTGGCGGCGTAAACCGAATTCTTGAAGCCTTGAACACTTTTCGTACCAAGCCCAATCGGTATCACTTTGACACCCGCGTTAACGAGTTTTTCGTGTACCATTTGAACACTATTACCACAGTCAGGTTGACCGTCAGTAATCAGAAAGATAATTTTGTTCTGCTGCGTTTGATTACTCATTCGCACTAGCGCATAAAACAAAGCTTCTTCTGTTGGTGTTGTACCGGAAGATGCAACACTGAATTTAGAAACATCCAGCTTCTTACCAAACTCCTTGGCAGTGTAGATTTCGTTTCGGCTTGCGATTTGGTTGTATACACCGTAGTAATTTACTTCAATGTCTATTCCCATACGCTGGAACCCTTTAGCAAAACCCAAAGCCGTTTTATTGGCTTCACGCATGTTATCGAATCCCATTGAGCCTGAGGCGTCCACAAGAAGCATGACACTGCTGTCTAATGCCTCTGTTTCTTCCCTATACTCAAAAACGTCATCGTTACCGAGCTGGCTAGAAGCAAGCTTACTTCGCATAATACGTCTCCCAGTAGAGGAGGCCATTTTTAGCGTTTCAGTTTTATCTATAATCACTTTTTGCAATGTTCTTGCGAACTTGCTTGAAAGTGAACGCCATCCAGCTAGATCAAACGACACCATAGTTGCGTTACTCGCCTTATCAATGCGCAAGCATTGAAGTTCGGCAGTATCTACGTCATCGTAATTTCTGGCTTTATCGGTAATACAATCTTGTACTTCCTCATGATAATCATGAAGTGTATCAAGATCCGCTTTGACACCTTGCAATCCGCTATTAGGCGATGATGAAGATTCATCGTTGCCATCAGGCGAAGAGCTGTCAGCGCTTCCCTCACTAGAAGAGCCATCGTCGTCATTTGATTCTGATTGGCCTTGTGAGCCATCGTCGTCGTTTGAACCTGATTGACCTTGTGAGCCATCGTCGTCGTTTGAGTCTGATTGACCTTGTGAGTCATCGTCGTCGTTTGAGTCTGATTGACCTTGTGAGTCATCGTCGTCGTTTGAGTCTGAGGAAGAACCGCTATCGGCGTCATCACTATCCTGTGATTGTCCGGGTTGAGGCTGTTGCTTTGGAGGTGGGTTGTTGACGCTTTGGTCTAGATAATTATATATCTTTTCCGCTAGCTGAAACGCACAATATGTGGTTTTCATTGAAGGTGATTCCTTCAATAATTCAACAAGACCATCCGCGAAAACATCACCGGCAGATTGACGTATTATCGACAATGCTAGTGATGCATGTGTTGCGGTATATCCACAAACCAGTTCACGTGAAGCATGTAAAATATATGAGAAGATAACTTCCATAATATTTTGCTTCATGTCGTTTGGATTAGGGATAATTTCGTCTTCAATAGCAATACTAAACAGGACTTCAAGATTAATTCTTGCTCCGGGATAAATATTACCTCGACTGTTCTCCATTCTGGCATCTTCTAACGCATTAAGAATTGAACCCATAAGGTTCCCTCCAATGCTGATAGCTTTTGCCATATATCCGTGTTCAGTTTCCGATTCATGTCCAATTTCATGGTCAATATAACCTTGAACCATTTTCATAAATCGTGGATCAGAAAAATCCCCAATGGGAATATTAATTGACCCTCCAGTACTGTATGCAGTGTCACCACCAACAGATACCTGAACTGAATCATTTTTCGCCAACGCATTAATTGCTTTCGCAATCTTTTTAACTTTAGCTATGTTACTCATCATTTATTCCTTAATTGGAAATGTTGAGGCAATAGCTCCCAATTGGGAGTTATTAACGCCCCAACTGGGTTATAAAAGCTGTCTGTAAAGGACAGGGTTAAATGTAATGCTTTCGCAAAATTCTATTACTCTAAGGAGTGCAAGAATGTCAGATATTTGGAAAATATCCCGCTAGGGTTATACAGCCAAGCTGCTGTCGATATTCAATGAATATCTGTGAAAAATCGCCTTATTGATAAACACTTTGCAGTGCCCATGAATAAAATGATTAGACGTTTCGATGACGCGGGGGTGGAACCCAGCAAACCTTAGTTCACTGGGTTGTTATTTCCACCTCTCCTTGAGGTACAGAGCAACATGCTAGTACCTCATCATCATCTACGAAGCCAAGGGGTTCAGTAACATATGTCACCTTACCTTTCTTGGCTTTTAACCTACACGCTCCACAAAACCCAGCACGACAATGCGACTCTACTTTTATGCTCGCTTTTTCAAGCGATTGAAGTATGGTTCCATTGACAGGGATTAATTGGTCATTATATCGAATAGTATTCATCAGTATTTCTCCCACCAAATATCAAAGTTAATTGGAATTCTCACATCCGGTTGTGCTTTCACATAAAACCCTTTGTGTCCTTCCCTTTGATAGATGTCATTCCAATCCACTTTTGACTCTTTCGAGCGAGGTGGATAGTTCATAACATCAACAGCTGCATTATTCGCTTTGAACTCGGCTGCGGCTCTTTGGCCAGCACCACTTGTATCAATGTCTGAAAAGACAGCGCATGCTCTTACTGTGCTTGGTAAGTTAACCATCGCCATAAGGCGATCTGATATACCAACCCAAACGGGTGCTCCTGTTCCTTCACGAACAGAAAGTCCATCCTCAATACCCTCTGTAAGTGCCACAAAGTGACCCCCATCCGGCATTTGAGTCGGCTTATCCAACATAATAAAACCACCACGCATATCACGCGGAGGAGCTAGAACCATTTTTGGGCGAGATACTGGCGCTTTCCCAGTACCGTCAGGCTTCAAAAACGTTCTATGTAGTGTTAGCGGTTTTCCGTTCTTATCACGAACTACTGCTAACAGTGCCGGAAATCTTTGCCACGGAGAGTTATCGTCCTCGCGGTACGGCAGTGATAGATGAAAACGCAGGTTAGTACCAACGCAACATAAGTAATCACTGGGCGTAAAAGATTTTATGCCTCGGCTTCGTAAATATGTCTCTGCTAATGTGCCAGCTATAGGCTGACTTTCACTGTAGACCTTTTTAATTAACTCAGAACGACGGGTTGCCTCTTCTGGAGAACAATATTCTCTTTGCTTCGGCTTCGTCTGAGTTGGGTTAACGCATTGGATACGATCACCACCAACAATATCAGTGAGCATGTCTAACACTTCTGATTTTGATTGGTCGGTATACCATGTTAATACCTCAATACCATCCGGCATTGGGCCGTAGTCGTTGTGATATCCACCACCCGTTTCAGCAAAATCCTTAAAGAAACGAAATTTCGTCTTACCATCACCCGTTTTAGGGCAAGGTTGTTGACGCGTTCCTTTTTGAATTGCTTCACTTAGACCGGAGAAATTACGGTAAACCGCTTCCCAGCCAAGTTGACGGCAGGCTTCTTTTATTGCTTGAAGTTTCATTAGTTGTTCCTCTCTTAATTCGACTCGAAGACGAGCTTCCTTAAGTCCTCTCAGATGAAAGGACTTAAGGTGAAGCTCGCATCCGAGGGCGAAGAGGGGACAACTCCCTTATAGGGGAGTCATGTCCCCTACAGGGTTAAAAATTACCGAATCCGTTGATGCGCTGAGGCATAACCTCAGGCTCTTCGTCTTCAGTATGGGTTTGTACAGTATCCTCAACATCTTGTTCTACTTCAGCTTCCGCTGACGTATCACTGGTTGTTGATGTTTCCGCTTCTTCATCCGTAGATGTGTCAGCATTTGATACTGTGCTTACAACGTTACTGTTATCACCTTCCGAAGAAAGTGCAGTAACATTTGTGTCTTGCGCGGCGTCAGTGTCATCCTCACCATCTCCACTTTTCTCGCCTTTCATCAAATCTAGCAAGCTAGTTTCTTCTGAAAGCTCTTTGACAAAGCGATACATAGCGTGGAATGTTTGGCCACTTTGCTCATCGATTGACACACCATCAAGCAGGTCTGCAAACTGCTCGGCGACAACAGACAAGTTAGGGTCTGAGAAAGACAAGTTATAAAACTTTTCTTGTAACTCAAACGTTGCTGCTGTTGCTGCCTTAGTCACACTTTCCCGTCCTCTATAAGATTTCTTGAACAGGTGACTTGCGTCTTCGACCAATGCTTTTAAAGCATTATCACTGAGCATTGCCCGTATTTCTTCAGCCTCTTCGTCAGACGAAGTAGACAGCGAAACCGGAGGCATACTCACGACTTTGAACGTGTCGCGGAATTGCTGACGAGTCAGCTTAACCGCATTAATGATCTTACCGATTTTATCTGAACCATTTTTAGCTACAGCTTCACGAGCGTGGCGGTCTATGATCAAATCATAATTTGCGCACACCTCATCGACCTCTTCCATAAAAGCGCTTTTAGCGTTTTCAATGAAAGTTTCGACTTCCGGTAAAGCATGTTCACCAACGACAATACCCAAAGGTGTTTTTATACCGATATTTTCTAAATAGCGACGAACACGTTTTGTATATTTGTCTTTGAACGCTAGTGCATTGGTGGGAAACCACTGCAACGCTTTCTTGGTGTAGCCTTGTGTATCAATGGCAACGTCATCGACCATGATTGATCCATCACTTAAAACCATTGAGCCACCGCAGCCAGTGAATGACACAGATACCAATACGGCACCTTCGATATTAATTTTGTTGTACATAGCTTGTTCCTATTTTTGGAAAAGCGAGCACAACTCCCTTAACGGGAGAAGGCCCGCTAAGGGTTATTTAAATTTTGATGGTTCTTGTTTCGTGATCGTAAATACGACACCCGATAAACTTAAAACCATCTTTTATCTTTTCGTCTACTCTTGTATAGGCCGACTTTGGGCCAGACAATTTGTAAGCGACTAAGTGATACCAACTGCGAGGACTCATTGAAAACGAGTACTCACCATTAGCTCTTATAGCCCAGTAACGATTTTTATCCTTACTGCACTGATATACTTCCACTTGAAAACTGCTTTGTGGAAAAGGTGAAGGTTTGACAGGCGCATAATCAAAAGCATAGCTTTGATCTGCATTCCTAACTAACGTCCCTAAACCTAGCTCAACTTTGCCAGACCGATACGCCTTGGTTGTACAATCTTCTCGATTGGCAAATATCTCTCGACGGATGATTTCTCCATCTTTCAGCAACAAGCGAACTCGATTGCCAGAAGTGTCGACCTCATCCAAAGAAGCTGCGAAAACAGTATCGTTTTCCTCCCAAACTTCAAAACGACAACCCACAAGTGGGTCATCGTTATTCGTTGAAGCTTGGGTCGCTACTTTTTTACAGGGGTGTATTTCTTAAGAACATCACCAACAGTGCTGCTCTTATCTTCTCCTAAGATGCGTTGGTATATCGCTTGTAGCGATTCCCAATCATCAGGGTCACAAGCGCCGCGTGATACGAAATCAAGCGACTCTTCGACTTTGGCGTTAAGCCCAAAGGCCACCATTGTCTGCCCCCATTTGACGAGAGTACGAGTACTGAAAATAGCGCTTAACTCGCTATCTTCGTTCTCAGTAACTTTCTGTACTTCAAGTGCAACTTGGCACATTTTCTTACGAAACCCAGCAGGTATCATAGAAAACTTTTTAGCCATTATGTTGCGAAGCACCGATGGTTCAGGATATTTCACCGTCAGCCATCCGGGACGAGCGCGTAATGCGTCATCCAGTTTGTTACTAGAACTGTAACGTTCTGAGCCACCTTGACCAAATGTGTTAGCTGTTAGGCCAACACGAGTTTGATCATGGCACATGATTAACTCGCCCGTGAGTGAAAGCGAAAGCGGCTTACGTTCCAAGACAGGGTGCAACCATGACTGTAACGCTTTATTAGCTTTATCCACTTCATCCAACAAGATGAGCCCACCATGTTTGTAAGCATGGGGAACAACCCCCATCTCATCAACAGTTTCGCCTTGTGCAAGCGAAGTTTTCCCTTCAACCATTTCTGGCATCAAACCACCGTTTACCTGCAAGAGATAAACCGGCTCATTTAGCTTGTCAGCAATGTAATAAAACAGCTCTGTTTTACCAGAACCAGTTTCACCAGCAAAGCCAAGCGGGTCTGGTAAACCAAACCACCAAGCAAGCGCACGGCGCAGTAACATTTCATCAGCGATGTAGTCAGGGTTGCTGTCTACGCAATTCTGATGACGAAACTTACGACGTGTGATTTGAACCTCACCCTTAGAGTAAAGTTCGGGAAAAACCAAAGAGCCATCAACTTTTTCATAGGTGTTAAAGTCAACAGGCTTTATAGCAGTAGGTGTAGATACAGTGTTCATAGTGATTCCTTAAAACTTAATATATAAGTCAGAAAGGAATCTCCCCATCAGGGAAGATTATCCTCCCTGACGGGTTAAAATTTCGCTAGGTAAAACCTAGTGATGTTGTTTAAAAGTCAAAAGCAGCTTGCTGCTTAAGTTCGGTGACATAATCATCGATACAAACTACATCCGAAGAGTCCAAAGCGTCAGCTTTGTTGTCTTTTGGATTTAATTCATATTGAATTCGCTCATTATCATGTAAATCTTTGTAGTGGAGAGCACCAAGAACGAGTTCTTCGTGATCAATACCAACAGACTTACAAAAAGCTTTGTTTACGTCAGAGACGAGATAATCCAACCCTTCGGTGAATGTCTCTTGGTCTACAGCTGAATCGCGTATCATTTCCAAAGCCCGGTCAAGGAGCGAAGAAAATATCTGATAGCAATCAGCTTCATCCCATTTATAGTGACATCCTTCATTAACTGAATCGTATTCGTTATCGTTAGCGATAGGAATAACCTCGATTCGGTCAGCGTCAGGGTGAAAAATAACATCATCATTATCCCAATTGGGCGAATAATAACGTTCATCTCTTTTGACCACATCTTTAACATTACTATATTCAGAAAGCTCCGATACCACTTGGTTAGTGATGCCAAACTTTCTTCGATAGAAACGTAAATTACTATTCCGAGGAGAGTAATTTAAGGTGTGGACAATGTGCGCTTTTTGCGCGTGAGTTAACTCTTCAACAGAATCAACTTGTTTAGTTTTATCAAATAAGGCCATTTGACGTGCTCCAAAAAGGAGCAAGGGAGACCTATCCCCTGCAGGGGAAAGAATTTCCCCTGCTGGGTTTATTAAATATGTTGTGTAAACAACGTTAAAATCTTATTGATTATTCAATCGCTAAGATGTCAGATACTTGAAAAAGTACCTCGCTTGAGGTTTATACAGCGCAGCTCGCTGTCGACATTCATAGAACGTCAGAAAAAACGGTAAAGCGCGTCCTTAATGGACACAAAAAGCCTTATTCAATAGCGTTTTGCTGCTATTCAATACAACTCTTTGTCTGAGGGGGAGGCAAAGCGTTAATGGGCAAGATGGCCTTAAAAGTCCCACACTAACGCTGCCGAATTGGGATGCTATAATCATCAATCAAGGCTATTCAGCCCACATCAAAAAATCTTGTGGGGGAATAACGCCTTTTTCTTTTAAACGACTCTCAAGCTTGGTTATCATGCGCTCTTGATTTTCCTGAGTAAAAATATCAGGGCTACATGGCGTGAGAACCTCACCGCTATCTAGATAAAGTTTCGCACTGTACTGATCGAAAAAGTGACTTACTGGTTGCATAGGACTACTCCATTGGTTTCTACGCTAAAATGGACTGCCTCAATCCACTTTAGAGTAGAAACCAACAAAGCGAGGGCATACGCCCTCACGTTCTTATTACCAATTAACAATATCAGGCATTGCCTGAATTGATATTGAAGAAGGAAGAGGTATCCAGCCACGTTCTAACAAGGTGTTAGAGTAAACGGGTTTTACGCCGTCAGCGGTGGATATAGTTTGATGATAAATGTTGCCGTCAGGTCGATAAATCGAACCGTTAACAGATACAACAAAAGCTTGCGCTTTTTTATCATAGGCGTAACCGACAATTTTAAGTTCAGCTTCCAAAGGAAGAGAAGAATTGTTGGGTACACCAAACTCATAAGTGACATGCGATGCAAACACATTGGAATGCAAAGGTGTTATGAGTTCTAAAACTTTCTTCTTGTTGGCTAGATATCTTGTGTAGGCAATTATTTAACAAGTCCGAACAATTGAAAAATTGGACGAATAATTTGATAAACAAATGGACCAGCAAGAATGCAAGCAGCTAAAATGGTAAGTTCCATGGTGGAGACTCCGAATTGGAAGAATACACCGCCCAAAGGGCGGATATACCCTTTGGGTTTAGAATTTACGTCACTGCAATGAGTAGACGATAGGTTAGGTTACATTGACACTTGCATGTCATTATGAAGCAAGCAAAGCTCCAAGAATAATAAAACCAAAAAGTGAACCAACTAGCGCAAACGTAAATTTGTCTATGATGGTTAACTCTCTGCTGCTCTTATGAGCATAGTTACTTATTTTTCTGGTTGGATTGCTTGTTGATATTTTGGTTTTAGCGTTATTGCGCGATTCAGGCAGAACCTTTTCAGATTTATGAATTTCGAACGAACTCTTGTGAGCCCATTTTCCATTAGATAACCTAATCGGTTCTTTACCAGTAAATTTGATATTTACTCGATCTCCAACATTAATTGCTTCTTTAGAAGATGACATAGCTTTTTCTAAGCCTAAACTCCACATAGTAGCAATTTCACCGTTATCCTTTTCGATAGTAATGAAGTATGAGAGATCTTGTGTTTCATCAAAATTATATGGCGCAGAGCCAAAATATTTTAATACACCGTACATAATACGTTCCTTCAATAGAATGAAGCGGAACATAATCCCCAAGCGGGGAAAATGGTCCCGCAAGGGTTAGTGGTTAAATAGTATTGCTTTCGCAAATTATTCGCCGTCCGTGATGGAAGCAAATAATGTCAAGCGCTGGGAAGCACTCCGCTCATAGTTATACAGGTAAGCTACCTGTCGACGTTCAAAGAACATCAGTTAAAAAACTGTTTTGCATCCGTGATTGATAATCACCTAATGGATGGAAGCACCTCAAAAGCACTAGTGAATACCGATGCATTCATTAACACTCTTTTTATTTCGGGCACGACAAACCGAGTCGACTTACCTTTGTTTTTTAAAGGTTGGCACTAAAGGCCATCGACTCAGAGATAAAAAATGCTTTCGCTGAATTAAAATACTAGCAGATAACGCGACTCATTTTTCCATAGAGCCTGCGTTTTGAGATGTTCTATTTTGGGAATTTATCAAATTCCGCCTATAACACCATCAATTTCTTCAATAAATACGCTTTCTTCACTCTCCCTGTAACTTAAGTAAAGCTCTCGTTCTGCACGGGTCATTGCAACATAAACCAACCTACGCTCCTCCTCAATGGCTGCTAAGCTAATGTCATCCTTCAGCATTGGAATAACACCCGCATCCATATCGATGAGCCAAACATTTTCCCATTCTAACCCTTTGCTGGAATTAAACGTGGATAATACAACAAAGTCTGCACTATCATCTTTTGCCTTTGAGGATTTAACGCCTTGCGTCTTGTCTACAAGATTTAGCGCACGAGCAATTAATTCACCCTTGCTGCCCTTTAGGATATTAATAATAATGTCCAGTATCGTTTCTTGCAGCACCTTCTCTTTATCATCCATTTTCTTTATTATTCGACGCATGACCTGAGCCCATTTATCGATGTACTTTTCAGCGTCTTGTTCACGACATTGTTTAGCCAGCTGCGCTATCGTTTGTAAATACGAGGTCACTGGAGACCACGGGCTATCACCTAACTGCGATATTGACGCAAATCCGCTTCGTCGTGATTCAGTATAGATGCGCTTAAGGTTTACTTCGCTTTCTCCAATCCAACCTAAGCCTGAAACCAGCTCCGAGGCGGCTTTATCTTTGATTAGCGATAAAAACAGGTTCACCATCGAGACTGCGTGAACATTGTCGAATATTGATTTACCCCCAATCCTAAGCACTTTTATGCCTAATTCAGTAAACGCTCTTTCCATTTGGTCGAGTTGCTTATTTGTCCTTGCCAGAACAGCCCAACCGCCCTTCTGACTATCTTGTATCTTCTCAGCAACGAAACGATAATTTTCAAACTTTTTATAGTCGGATTTAGATTGCTTTTTGCCTTTGTCCTTCTTTATTTCTAATTCGTCCGCCATGGACTTTTTCATCAGATACTTGGAAATGAATTCTGGCGGAATAGGTACTTTTGTTACTTTGCCCTCATCAGCGACAGCAGACATCATCTCTTTGTCCAGCCTATCCTCATTATTTTCAATGAACCCTTTCGCTGATTTTAATATTGCAGGTGAACACCTGAAGCATCGAGATAATACGTATGCACTTGCATTAAACCGTTCCTTGAACTGCTGAAACGCCTCAAACCCAAGACTTCCGCGCCAACTATAAATAGACTGGTCATCGTCGCCAACTACGGCGATTTTAGCACCTTCACCACCTGCACCGACTTCACCGATACACGATACCCACTCCAACTGAATAGCATCTGTATCCTGAAATTCATCCACCAGCAAATGGGTATGCTTATAAGGCTTAACCTCGCCCGTTTTCATGCCGTGTATCAGCTCTCTGGCCATTAGATTTAGGTCATACCTATTGTCATCATTTAGTATCTCGATGTACCGATCAAATACCTGAGAGGATGGCGTTTCATCGCTGGCATAATTTAAGTCGCGCCCCATCTGCTCGATTGTGGTTAGCCACTCTTCTATTTTATCCGTATTCATATGTAACGAAGCAAGCGCTCTCTTTACGAAGGTGTACTGTTCAGCACCAATGACCGGCTTTCTACCGCGAGATATTTGCTTAAATTGCTGCATCATCAACGATGCAAAGGTGGCAGATTTAGTTCGTCGTGCCATCTGTTTACCCAAGCGTTTTTCTATCCGCTGCTTCATCTCCCCGGCTGCCGCATTGGTAAATGTCACCAACAATACAGAATGGTTATCATTCATTTTCAAAATAGCTTCAGCCAGAGAAATAAACGTGAAGGTTTTACCCGACCCCGGCAAAGCAATAATCAATTTATGTTCATTTGGCTCTTGAATTGTGCCAGCTTGTTCTTCTGTGAGCATGCATCCTCCTATCGCAGAAAGATGTTACCTATTAAATCCTTACTGATTTTTCGTAGGTACGTCGTTTTACATGGGTGAAATGTCTTTTTTGCGTTGCCAATTGGGTAGCGGGTTATCTTTTTGTTGGTATTATGTCTTTAAATTCACTGATGGGCGGAATCAAAATGAATCTGAAAAACAATACATTAGTCGCAGTAATCACATCCTCTCTTTTGGCATTGGGTGGCTGCTCTTCTACATCAAACACTAACAAACAGCCTGAACTTACTGTAAAAGATACCGCTCCCATTGAGTGGAATAACGATGAGAGTGTCGCGCTTAATATCGTTAAAATGGGGTATCGAGATGGAAAAGGTAAAGGGGTAAGTGATGGCCCAGTCGATACAGATATGACTGTTGAACACGATGATCCTAACGCGCTTTTTTCTTTCTATTCTGGTTTCTATCAGGGTGGTTTAGTCTTAGGTTTAGGGGCGCTATTGATGGATAGCGAAATTGAAAATATGACAAAATGGTACCCTTTTGGGGTCGATTTTATCTCAAAAGAATCGGTAAATATTGAAAACCGACAGCTGGCATACAAACAGGTTTCTTCTGTACTGGAGTCAAAAGTCCGAGCGGCATTTTCATCGATAGATGGTGCTGACTATTATGGAATGTATGGCAATACATCAGCTGCATCCGTACAAAACTTTTTGTTTAGTGGTGAGTATTGTAATAACGCTTTTTATTTTGGCGACAAGAAAGAACGTGAGGGCGTAACAAGCAACGAAGCTTGGAAGCGTTATCTTGTTGGAGTGCCCAATGCCCTAATGAATCGAAGCGATGTTTGTCATTTTAGTGTTACGCCAAAAATTGTCGGTCAAATCAACGATAATTATGTGGTTGTTTATTCAATGGGTACCCAATCGTCGGCATTGTACTTTCTATTAAATGGCGGGGAAGAGCTAGGCTTTTTTGCGGTCATCCCTGATGCTGCTCGGGTGCAGTCTATCGACAACCCAAAAGATAGTGAATGGGTCACTATTGGACAGGTTTATGTTGTAAAGGGTGGTAAGCAGTATTTATTTGACGAAGATGAAACGTCAGCGTTTGAAAGCATTATCAATTAATAGCCCACTGTGATAATTCAGTGTAAAAGCCCAGTATTATGCTGGGCTTTTTTATATAGCTCTCTTATTGGCCGCCATCATCTATCGTGAAACCAAATTCGCATACGGCGGGGCGGGGTGATGCAGAGCAATCTATTCCATTCGCCATGTTTCTAGCGCCTTGCCTCATATTTTCAGTATACGAGCTAGCACCATCCATCCTATCTGAAGTTCGCTCAGATACAGTCTGACGTCCATAGCTGTTTATCATTCGTCCACCTTCGAGCTTCTTAAAGCATCTTTCTTCGGTTGTTACAATGCCTGTAATAGGATCTTCTACCTCGAATTGCTCGCAACGGTTTCCAACAAATTCACCGCCACCGGTTAGTATGTTTTCGTTTGAGCGGCTCTTCATCTCCCCTGATTCAATCATTAACCCTACCCACTCACTCAAGTCTATTCTGTCAAAATCTAATCGCGCCAATTCCTCTTGCGTTAACCCTTCGCAACTTGACATATCCTTGCCAAGCAATGGTCCCGCTTGCTCCATGATAATACGGGCAAGAATTGAGTTGTAACAACAATGGTCTTGTCTCTTTTGTATACAGACTCCTAATATCTTTTTAGAGCAGTAGCTACCGCCCACCTTGAAGCACTGCCGCTGTGCTAGCTTTATCCCCATATCAGATTCGTTTTCATCGCACATTGTCAACAACGTGAGCGCCAGTTTTATCGTCGAATAAACTTGATAAGCCAACATTACATTACTAAAGAAATTTGTAATACTCTCGTTTAATACGAGTTCTTGCGTGGCTGCATCTGTCACCGCTTCACCACCTGCTTGAGTAAATAATTGGCTGGCCAACTCTTGTGGTAGCGCTTCATAGGCTAATTGGTAAATATTTTGTTGCAGCGAGCCCAATGCACCAGTAAACGCTTCTTTTGTTGAGCTAAATGCTTCAGCTATTGGTCCTGTTGCATCCGCAACCACGCCCGTTGAGTTACCTATGAGCGTTTCAGAACCCTGCGTTATAGCTTTTGGCATCGCGTCCCACGCTTTTGTGCCTAGTTCCCCGGCGCTTTTCTTAAAGCTTGTCCATGAACCCTTTATCGACTCGCCAAATGTAGATGCTGTGTCTGCGACGGACTCTACTCCACCTTGTATGGCATCTCCAAAGATACCTTCCTTCGCAAGCTTATTTGACTTAATCATGAGATTAGCTGCCGTCACATAGGCAAGAATATCAACGCCACCCGCTTCCTCACAGCAATCCATCCCCAACCCAGTAACTTCGGTTGAACAATATTCGTACTCACCTTCAAAGATTCGACACGTACTTGGGTCGTCTTCTATTTCGCAACTTCTGTCACTATCAGCATATTGAATAACGCTTCCCATGACAGCCGCTTCTACAAATCTGTCATTTGACTCAGTTTCACCGAATTCGCAGTCACCACCCGAACACGGTATTGCTCCTGCGCATGTGTTAGTCGATGTCTCTACTTCCCTGTCTATGGTGTTATTTGTCTCGCACGAATACGTAACAGTTTCATTGAAACAATACGACTCATCTTCGACCTCGATGTCCCAACCGGGCGTACACTGCCTACTGACTTCACTGCACGAGTTGTCGTTTTGCAAAATATCGCATTGGTTAGGCTGCGCTAACAACTCATCCCATGTATAACACTCTTCCTCCCCCGTTTCAGGATCAACAACACAATAGTCCAAACCACCTAAAGGGTCGCATCGGTAATTCTCTAATTCATAGCGCCATGTCTTATTGCCTGTATCGCCGGGATAGAACGGACCAATTAAATCTAAATATTCTTGCGGATACCCCCTATCGCCTACTTCAAGCGGCACATAAGAATCAAACCGACACAAACTGTATTCACCTTCATCTAACCGGCCAAAATCACTGCCATCCCCTAAGTCATTGTTTTGTGTCTGAGACTGACTCTGTGTTTGCGTCTGCGTTGGACTAAAGCTTTGCGACTGAATACCAAATGTCGGATTCTCATTCACCCATTCATCACCGGGTACGATGACGCCACCGCCGCCACCGCCGCCACCGCCACCGCCGCCGCCAGTGTTGCCGTCACGGTTTTGATAGCTAGGGTCAACTTTATCCAGACACCCTTCTGGTGTCTGCTTGATTATTTCACCATATCCCTCGCCCGTCTCGTCAGTGATGTAAAAGCGAATTTTCATCAACATTTCACCTCTGCCACCAACGAGCGTATTTACTGTAAAGTCGTATGTATTATTAGCGTTTTGATCTATGTGTCTTAACACGCCGAAACTAACGTCACGTAAAGGCATGGAGTCGTTGCCCTGCTCAGCGAAACCTCTACCCGCATTCGCAGGTGGAACAGGAACTCTCTGAACATAAGAGAACTGTTTGCGATATCGCGAGAACGCTAAATTGTTGTTTATGAGTAACTCAAAATGATCATCAAATTGAGCTGAAGCAGTGACCTGTGATAATCTAAACCCGTCTGCTAGGTTGAGATTAAATATTCGGCTTTCCGTAAATATTTGCGAAGCACATTCTTTGCCGCATGGTGGTTCGTAGTAATTATCTCCCTCTTTACCGATAGTGAGTTCGTAGCAGCCTACACCGCAGGATTCAAAGCCGTCACCTCCCACAACCATTGGTATTCTTAGCTTTCTTTCTACCTCACAATAATTGAGGTTTTGCGCCATGTTTTGCTGACATGAATATTCTTTCTTCGTAGGGTAATTGATTGTTTTACGCTTAGTTTCAACGGTGGTTTCGCACGATGAGAAAAACCCACCAGCCGGTGTAGATGCATCGTCAAATGCTTGTTGACTTGGGTTTAGCCAACCTGCGTTGGGGTCAACAACAGTATTATTTGCTCTTGATGCAGAATTTATGAGAGCTTGATAGGCTCTCGATGATGTGTCAGTGCCAGTAGATAGCGTAGAATGCGCGGTTCTGCCCTCTTGTCTAATCATCGGGTCATCGCCATGCGCTTCGTCAGCAGCAAATTCAATATCGTCTCTATTTACTTCCTGAGATAAATAGCTTTCCCTTTCTCCGCCCGTTTCAACGTATTCTGGCTCTTCATCGATGATTTCAATAACTAACCGCCCGTCTTCGTCATACTCGAATTTCCGTGTCGCTTTCTTAGCGTATTTTACGTCAATATTTCCATCAGCATCGCCTACAGGAGCGCCGTTTGTCAGACCGATAGCTAACCCCTCTTGCTCATACTGGCTAAGTAGTGATGATGTGTCGCTCAAGTCTATGGAAGGGTTCGGCGTTAGTTCGACTTCTGTTGACGAGGAAAAGCTTCTCTCCGCTATTATCTGAGATAGGTCTTTTGGTGGAGTGCTAACGGGAGTACCCAGTGTGCCTCCACTGATAACGGTATTTCTGTCAGGGTCATGAATGGTGTATTTTCGCTTTAATTCATTAAGTAAAGGTGTGTCTGGGTCGTATACAGGCGGAGGGCTCGCCAACACAGATGCGGTATAAAACACCGATATTGCGGTGGATACAGACAGCATCACCGCGAGATTTGTTTGTAGTGCAAAAACACCTAATACACAGTACGTAAAAACGTTTTTTAAGCGCATAAAAAAACACCATAGAAATTCCATGGTGTTATTTTATCTTTAGTCTTTCCCCTTACTTTTCATAGACAGGGTAATTTTGAGGGGCGTAAATTGAAAATCGCTATTCTGCCGTTCCTCGGTTGCAGCAATCCCGCCAATTCCATATCAGGTATAGGTATGCATCTTTGCCCGGCCTTTCCCTGCCACCATACGGTGTGCACCATCGCGCCGTCGACATTCCCATTGGATGGCAGCATTGTTTGAAGGCGTCGGTGTCCCCTCCTGACGCGCCTGCCAAGTTATCGGCAAATTGGGACTCATTGCTTGAGTTTTCTTGGGCATAAGAGACGGTTGATGACGCGAGGTCACTCGATGCCTCGGGCACCGGATACATCATACTAAAACGATATTGAGACCGCGGTATGGTTGGATAGTACTCCGGCTCACACATTGCTTCATCACCAATGGTTTTCCGTGCTAACCCTTTTCGATGAAGCCCTGCTAATACCCGCTGCGTAATGAGCGAGGACGCTGCGACTTGATCCGGCTCACGTGTAACGTTACCTGTCATGGGGTACAAGCTACCACTGCAACCCGCACAACCGAAACTCTCCTCCAACTGTTCATTGGCCGTCGTTGTTATACAGTCCTGCATGCACCACAACATTGCAGCCGGGTTAGCGAAGATAATGGCTTCCGGGTTTAATATGAGGGATAACATATCTGACTGCCATAATGGGTCCACCTCAGATAAATAGAGTAAGTCCATATCAACGTAACCATCAGAGCAGTTAGGCATAATTAACATGCCCAACATATCCATAATGGGGTACGAGTAGTAGTGGTATTGATAGAACGAGCTTTGATTCGTTCTGCCATCTCCCACCGTATCGGACGTACCGACACCCGTCATCGTATCCTGAAGCTTTATACCGCCGAGCCCCGGTGCACACCAAGGGGTTAATACCACTTCATTAACTCTTGCAGGTCGCCAATATGCCAGCGGCCAGCCCACCTCAGGTACACCTAACGCATCTGAACAAAAGCAGACAGGAAGCTTATTCGCTGCGCCATCAGGCTCATCTTCTACCGATACGCCCATTAGGGATATTGAATCAAGAAAACAATCCCAGCATATTTGGTCAAATACATTGGTGAATAAATTGGCGTCTGGACACTGCGGGTTCATCGATGTCGCTCTTGCTGGTAATGATGCTGTCACCATCACCAGTAAAAGCAAAACTATGTATTTAACGGACGTTAATTTCATACGTACTGCCTTAAAAACTCTAATAACTGAAAGAACGCACTTTGCACATACATTAAAATCATCTCCGCTTCGTCAGGGTAATTAAACGCAAGCCAGATACCTAAAGACACGCAGATAACCGCAAATATTAATCTCATGATTAGTTCTCCATTTTAAACTGCTCAACGAGCATCAGGTTACGCTCAAAATCCGTCGAAATTTTCACGGGCAAATGCGTAATATTGAATCGTCTTACCAGCTCGCTAGGTAACTCATAAAGCTCTTGGCCTAATGATTTTCTAAGCGCATTGAGGTGGTCCCAGCCTTTTTCTTTATTGAGCCGAGAGAAAATAATCATTGACTGACCTAATGGTCTTTCTTTGTGGTATTTCGCCGACACCCATTCAAGCTGACGCGGTTTCATCGGATCGAAGATGTACAGCGTCAATGGCGTCGTCATATTCTCAATTGGATTAAGTACCTGCCCTGCACTTGCCAACTTATCGCCACGCGGGTTAATCACATCCTTCGCTGCTGTGCCTCTGACATCAATAAACCAACGGGCATCCTCTTTAGCTTCTGGTAGTGCATTAAACTCTTTCTTTTTCCAAAAGTTCTTGACCACCTGCTCTTTTTTTCCTTCAAAATCCATCGCCGCAAATCTGTCTTTGAACTCTTTACGGATGTCTTTTTCTTCAACAGGCAATGTATCGCCGAGTACGCCTTTATCACCTAATGCGCCCTCGTTGAACCGACGCATCGCCCAATTTGGATTCATGAGTCCAGATGCGGTTACAAATTTATCGTCCTCCGAGTACACGATAGATGGCGCAACATTAACGTCATACTTTTCAAAGTAGCGAGGCTTAAAACGCACATCCGGGTATTGCTTTAACCCCTTACCAATAGAACGCAATCGACGCATGGTGTCATGAATGCCAGTGTCCTCTTTGTGCATACCTTTAAGGAACAGCTGTGCTCCTTGCGATACTGCGACTTTCATCGCTTCACGTATGGCAGTGTTAGACATGGAAAAGGAGATAAAAATACCCTTTAAACGTTGCGGTTCATAAGGTGTTTCTGCATCAAAAGCAGACTTCCCATCCATATCAAGTCCGAACTCTTTCTTTATTTCTCTTGCCAGCCCTGCATTAGACTGCTGTGCCGTTAACTGAGCGGCATTTTTAAATTGCTGGGTTCGTTCTGCGATAGATTTTTCATCGAGCCCGTCTAAGTACCCTTTTTCCTTGAACTGTGCCGTCCATTTCTTAAGCATATTTTCCTGTGTTTCTAAGAAGTCGGGAGCGACTGCAACTTTATTAGGATCAACATTTGTCTTTCCTATGCCTTTTAAGTTGCCGTCTCCGTCGGTCTTGGCCTTCATGTCCTCAATAGACCGCTGATATTTCTCTAAGAACCGCTCTTCGCCGCCGCTCTCGTTTTTATCTTCTTGTCCAGCAGGGACAATGCCTTCAAACAAACCGCGCTTTGTCATCGTCTCAGTATATTTTTTGCTTAACGCGTTTTGCTGCTGCATAAATTTTTCTTCCGCAGACACCTCTTGTGCCGACGCATTAAAGGCAAGTGCAAGTGCTGCGAGTGCGGTTAATTTAAAATACTGCATATGCTTTCCCATAAATGTGTTGCTCGTTAATAGCGCCCCAATAGCGACTGTCAAAGCTAAATGGCAAATCACCCGCCAAGAAGTATTCATCGTCATTTAACGTCAACACGCTTTGTTCAGGGAAGGTGAAGCCGATATGCTCAGCTCCTTTTCGAATATCTGATAAAAACTGAAAGCCCGTGTCTGTCTCAATGGTCATCGCGTTGTATGTCATGCTCTCACCGGGCATTCCAACTACGCGCTTGATAACCAAATCTCCCTTTCTGATTGGGCCAGTATCAATAGGGAAGTCGACAACCATCAAATGATTGCGATCAAGTTCTTTATCCCATGTATCCACAAAAAAGACTTTTGTGTTAAGGCATCGGTCTTGCTGCCAATCAAACAACAAATCATACCGTTCAGACATATACATCCACCCAGCACCTAACATGCACAGGAGGATAATAATTCGAGGAACAAACATGGCCATAAGTCACCGCAAATAATGATTTCATTGCGTCTATTCTATTGGCTTTAGGAGGGGCTTTTTTTCACAGAAGTATAGATTTTAAGGGGTCAAATAAAAAAGAGGCCATCCTTGGCCTCGAATTTTTTACAGTACAACCGTCGTTGTAAACTCTTCACCACCGTCATCGATAGCGCGAATAACGACAGATGAAATGCCTTCATCGACGTAATTGCTCAGAGTGACACCTGATGAACGAATCTGTTCACCTGTACCCCAGTCCATAAAGATACGTACCACCCTGCCATCTTCATCTTTACAGTATGGATATACTGTCGCTGACGTACCGTCTTTTTTGACATACGGCTCACACACAGGCGGTATATTCGGTTTAGCCTCAAAGGTGAATTCCCCTTCGCCCGTCTGTCCATGGTCAGTGATAACGACAGCTTTCACCGTGTACGTGCCAGCTTCCGTCATTTCTATGTACTCTCTGTCAGACGAGACATCCGATACTAATTCGTCGTTGAGATACCACTTCACTTCTCTTACGTAATCTCTTGGATGCTGCATCTCTACATTGAGCCTTAACGAACTTGATAACGGCACCGTCATTTCCGACTTATTGAATCGTGCAGAAATGCTGGCTTCAAGCTGCCCTGCTTCTTCTACGTTAACCATTTGCGTCACCTCAGCTTCGTTGCCTCGGTTGTCAGCCACATTAACCTTCACCGTTTGCAGACCTGCATCTTTCAGCACGATATAGGAACGTTGACTGTTTTCGCCCTGTATCTCAGCGTCAAATCCGTCCTCTACCGACCACTGATACGTATAATCAATATCAGGTGATTCGTTCTCTACATTTATCCCAACTTGCCCCCTTACAGGTGTTGGCGCAATTGGGTAGCTCTGTCTAAGGTCAAGAACAGGCGTATTGAACTGATAGTCGTAAGTGTGCACGTCAACGGTAAGTACCTCGCGAGTTTCCTCTTTGAGCCCTTCAACCCACGCTTCATACACAAACGTTGCATCACTATCATTAAGGTCTTCTCTTGAAGGGGCATAGGTAAACTGGCCACCCTCATTGAGGACATCACCATTTGGCAATGTGATCCTCTCAATCACATTAGCTTCAACACGTGAATTAAACAGACGGTACGTTGCTTCTAGTGTCTCAGGACGTCCCACCTCAAAGTAACGTGGTCTATCAAGGTCTAAGAATAGCTTCTCAGGATCAACAACCACCACCCGCGTAGACTCTTCTGAGTATTCATCCACTTCAACTTCGAGTGCGGAGTTGAGTCTGTGACGGACAGCAACGTTGTACGTGCCCGACTCATCTGCATTAAAGTTGAATGTACTTGCCCCCTCAACCCATGTTTGGCCATCGTCTATACTCCACTCATAGACACCATCGCTACTGCCTTTAAGCTCTTCGCTTATGCTCGCCGTGTACTGAGCATCCAAGCCTCTAATGACGGTTCTTGGCCCATCTAGCTGAATATCAGAGATTTCGTACCCAATGATTTCTAGTACGTTGGATGTGGATTCAACTCCTGTCAGTCTGTTTTTCATTCTGACGCGATATTGATTGGTGACAGGCTCATCCATATGAACGACGAATCTATTCTCATCCTGAGTATCTGGTATTGCTTCCCATGTCGTACCGCCGTCTCTACTTAATTCCCACCCAAGCGTGTCAATTACCTCTCGGTCTTCTCGCGTATCAAAGCGGAAAGCAATTGTCGTATAAAAAGGTATTTGAGATTTAAGTGTTCTTGTGTAGATGGTTCCATCAATAGCCCCCGCTTTCAGTATTTCGATGTACGACGGTCTAGAAAGAATCTCCAGCTCATAATCTTCAATTTCTGAACGCGACTTTGCTAACAAATAGAATGTTCTACCTTCGTCAAACAAAGTCTGCCCAGACACTTCAAATTGAACGCGCCCGTTCTCATCGATATTTACGGGTCCGGCAATTTTTGAATAATCGAGTCCATCGCGAACCATTAATGACGCATCCCAATCACCCATTGAGGTTGCATCATATTCATAAGGGACTTCAAGCCTGCGATTGTATTGACCAACATACCCTGAGAACACAACCGTATCATCGGTATTCATTTCATCGTGCATCTCTGCAACAAGGAATGCCGACGTTCGGGTGGATGGTGTAATTATCGCATTGAACGATTCATTAACTTTAGACTCTGCTTTATAACGATACTCTGCGTCTATGCTATACGGCACTTCAGACCATACGCCAGAATCGTTATTATCGACACGCTCAACACGTAAATTCCTGTCGAATTCCACGGCTCTGCGTCCATCGTTTAGACTCATCACATCTGTATTTCCATTGGCCGCAGTCACAATATCTAACGCACCGCTCGCGGCTTTCAGGTTTACGATCCCTGCATTACGACTGTTATAAGGTACAAAATATTTGTCACCGGCAATGTGGTTTCTATCGTCCATAGTCAGTGTTATCGGTGGTGCTGGCAAAACTTCAAATGACACTGTGTCGCCAACATAGGTCTTAGATAGGCCATCCTTGTTGTAATACACAACTTTTAATTGAAGCTCTTTGGCGCCCACCTCATCAATGACTCCACGTGCATACATTCTGCGGCCACGGGCAAGGAGATCCATACCATCAGGCATACCATCTATTTCAATCGTACAACCTTTATTGTATTGGTCAGCTATTTCGATAGCGGCTTCTGGTGTCGCAGAGAATGTGCAGCCTTGACCATTCTTTTGATAGATAATCATTTCGGCCTGCATGATTTCTGCAAAAACTTCTTCCCTTGTGGGGTAAACTACAAACTCTGTGTTCATATAACTCAGGTTGTACTCTTCTATGGTCTTGTTCCCGCTATCATCAGATGCCTCAACCACTAGCTTATAATTAGACCCCTCGATGGCGTCTTCAACTTCGTCAATGGTGATTGAACCATCGTCGTTCTGAGTGAAACTGATTGGTTGACCATCTAGCGTTACGTTAGAAATTTTAGATCCATCGTTCCAATCACTGTAAGCTAAGAAGTGAAGGTCACTGAAATATGCTAACTCAGTCGTCGCACCATCACGTATTTTTGTACCGCCAAACGCTGAAAGGAGTTGAGGGCCGCTTTTATCTAAAAACGTTTCATCCGTCTCCATGGTCGACATATTGTCGAACTTATCGGATATCGTTGCCTTGGTACTGTATATCCCATCTGGGAGCTGCGAGATTCGCGTTAAGAAGATCGCCTTATCACCCACCAACTGCGGCTCATCTATCGCTCTAACACTGTAACTATCTTCTGAATACAGTTGATAGTTGCGTACTCTAAACGATAGGCCATTGAGCGATACACGGTTAAGGTCGTTAGACTCATGTTTAGGCACTAATTCTATTTCACGTACATCGGGCATCCACCAGTCGCCTGCTTTATCGCTGTGAGGCGTAGCTGTGACCACCATGGCCTGTCCCGCAGGTATTTCATGCTCTACACCGTCGATTGTATGGGTAACCACTTCGGTAGCAGATTTGTTGTAAATGACATCGATAAGTTCTGGTGGGCGGTAGTCAAAATTAAAGTTCACCACATCATCCGTGGGCGTCAAATATGCTAATGCGTCATTAACAGCCACGACTTCGGATTCCTTGCCCATTATGTCTTCTGCATCAAGACCCGGTACATAGCCATCCAGCTCCAACTTACATGATGTTTGTCCTTCAGGGACAACGCAGCTCGCCTCTTTTAACTTCACGATTTGATCAAATGGACGTTCATTCACACGCACCGTCACATCAGACACACCCCGTTTTTTATCGTAGTTCTCCAATTCTCTTGTTTTAACAACTTCTCCTTCAAATACGTATTCAACCTCTTCAACAATAGACGGTAGTGGTTCGCCCACCTCTAATGTGTAGGTGCCGGTCAGTAGAGGTACTTTTTCACCTTTCTCCATTGCTGACACTTGGTAGCCTATTTCAACGCTCCCGTTTTCATTGAGCACACCCGTGGCGTTTGTACCCTCATCTGACAGCCCCTTTAAATCAGACACCCATTCGAAAAAGCATCTGGGCGACATTTCAGCAGTATAGGTACTGATAAAACTTTCCGCTGTAAGCTGGCAATACACACCATCTTTGTTCAACGACAGTTGGATTTCTTCTACAAATGACGTGGGATTATTGTCGCTTTGCGCAATCTCTACCGAAGGTATATCCGTTTTTATCTTACCATCCATCACTAGGCGTTCTGGCTCTGGCTCCACGAAATTGATGGTGTGCTCGCCGGTTTTGATTGTCACCTTATTGCCACTATCGTCTAGCAAAGACACCATGTAAGGAATTTTTGTTTCGGCTTCGCTAATCACGCTGCCAAACACCTTTGCATCCATAGGAAGGAAGTTAAAGTTTTCTGGCAACTCACCCACTTCAATTAAACAGCGCGGTGATGAAAACATGTCTACCGTCGCAGTACGGCGATACGACTCTGTTCTTTGACAAAGTGCCGAATCCAATGTCAGCTTGAACTCATAGGTTTTATCCTCAAGCGGGTAATACTCTTGATAGTCCTCAATTGATGTATCAGCCGTCCAAAGCGCGACCTCACCGTAAGCGATAGGCGCTTCGGGAAATGTCGGCGTGAGTATGACACCGGCTATACCCGTCGCAGTATTGCTTACTGGATGCGCTGGCAAGTTCAACACTCCATTGTTAGCAGAGAAATCGTAAGCATTGCTGACTGACTTGGTTTCCCCAGGCTGTAACGTTACGCCATTTATGACCATTGCGTAATCGGCATCACTGGAGAGCGTTGCATTAACCTGATAGACACCTTGAACCGGCTGCCCATCGTCGTTGATGAAGCGCTGTGTCGCAATTGGACCATTGCCATCGCGGTCTGTTATAGACTCGGTAATAGCAGGGATATAGACGGTTTCGCCGCGTTTAATCCCTACTCGGTCTGGGTTGTACACAAAGTTAATAGACTTTGTTGATACATTTGAGCTGGCGTCTACCGCTGCAACATCGAGTGTATACACACCACTTTCTGACAATGATGGAAACATGACGGGAAACTCAAGCTTATACTTGCCGCCTTCGTTTCTCACTGATAGGAATATATCATCATTGTTGGGGCCACCTTGAAGGCGAGCCACATCAAAGTAGACATCTGATACGCTATCTTCAACGCTGATTTCTATTACATCTAGCGATTTTATCGCGTCGCCTGAGGCGATATTGAACGAAATCGTCGGCGCGGTAGCATCAATTGCAATATCGCTTTTTACTAACTGTCTAACCGTCGTTCCTGCATTTGTGCCGTTGAAATTCGCTTTCACCTCTGCTGTAGCGTCATACACTCCATCGGGTAGTGATGTAAGGTCAAATTCATAATCGTAAACGATTCTGTCATTTGCCAGTTCATTTTGAAGCTCGGTTCCTACAATGATTATCTCATTGCCTGAGCTCTGCTCCAGCAAACGCAATTTTGCGCTTCCTAATCTATTTTGCCCCCAAACGCGTGTTGGATACCCGCCACTCGCCTTGATTGTCATGCGCTTGATAACGTCATCATACTGCATGTTGTCAATTCGAGGAGCGTCGCCATGATAACGCCAGTTAGGTGCCAGTTCGTTTGAAATTAGGGTACCCGCCTCATTACTGACAGAGTAGCGTCCATGATAGACGTTAATATCGCTACTGGGAAAAGGTAGGTTGGTGTTGATGATACAGTGATCATCATTTGGCTGAATATCACAGTCTAGGTTGTCGTAGAATTGGTCTTCGCGAGAAAACCGCATTCTGTACCTTTGCACATACGGGCGCGGCTCTACAGAAACCTTGATTTGCGTTATCGCGTCAGGTTGTCCATTAGTATCGTCCAAACCTATGTTATAACCTGCCGGTATCCATTGGCCTAGCCCTTCAACATAGGCCTGTATATCCCTAGCCACAGGCGGTTTAAATTCGTCGCTAGAGAACGTTATGTCATGCTTGAAAAGCGCTGCTCGCCAGCTACGCAATGACGTAATGTACGCTTGTAGGCGCTGTATTTCCGACCCGCTTGATGTGCCTTCTACCTCAAAATATACATGCTCATTGTTTTCTCGAACAAAATAAGAGGTGTTGTTTGGGCCAGCTTTGTTGTACCACCCTCCATAAATATCACCCTCGGCATTGCCGCCGCGCATCTCAGACGCAGGCATGCGGTAAATCATTTTTACTGGGTTTGACGATACCACCATACCATCCACATACTTTTGGTATCCAGTGAATCCATCGTATGAACCAGTCCCAGTATACACAGCCCAAGGCTCTGGCTGTGATGTTAATCCATTTGCAACATAAACATCTTCTGATACTGACGTGGCATTCCCAGCTTTATCGAAAATGGTGTACGTAAAGCGCATTTCAGCGTTGCCAGAGGGGATGTGTGCGCTACCTATTGTACTTTGTGTACCCGTACCAATAATGGCTCTACCATCTTCGGTATACATACCCGGCACATTCTCCCTATAGACTTCACCAGCATTAGGCCCAGTAAGGTACTCTGATTTGAACGTTACTCTGTCTATGCCCGACAAAGTATCGCTTACCTCTGTAAACCCTGCGTCAGAGGCATGCGGGTAAGAGACAACATATTTGCCGTCAGTGTGAATACGTTGGTAGTAGTGCCATATTTTCCAATAGAAATCGCCTGCTACTTCTGGTGCGGCGGTATCCTTCACCATGGTTTCTACGAAGGTGTTAACTACATTTCCGGCTGTGTCCAAAATTTCAGCCGTTACACGATATTCGCCATCGGAGAGGCTGTTTAACTCTATCGTTTTCCCGTAGTACTGTTTATTCTCAAACGAAAACCTGTCAGTGCCGCCCACAATATCCGTCGTGCGTGTAAACACATCTCTATCGCTGCTGTCTGTGACCGTCAGTCTGATGACACGCTCAAGGCCGGTACTGACTGCAATAGCCAAATTGGTTTTCGCATTGGTGAACTTTTTATCTGCGCTTGCTTTTACGGGCTGAGCATTTGAGTCATTCCCCTGATAGCCGACAATCTCGGCATTGGCGCCATAGGATAAGCAGGCGAACGCCCCCGCAACCATTCCTTTGGTTATCGCATTCAATGTTTTGCGTTTTTTATTTATTACTCTTTCAGCGTTCATTGCTTACTCCTTCACAAAATCTGCTTGTAAAAACGGCGTTCTCTCTACGATGACGCAGCGACCATTTTCTAGGTCTGGTGTAGCTCTTGTGTCTTCACATTCAACATTTGCTTCTGATTGCAACCTTGTTTCACAGAGCGCTCCGCCTTGCGTTAACTCACCACCCTCAGGACAATATGTGGTGTATTCCTTGTCCTCGTAGAATTTACATTCATCGCTATTTAGCGTGTATCTAGGATCGCTGGGACATATGTATGTAACACTTGTGCTTTTGATATTTTCGCATTGACCATTGGTTGTATTAAGAACGTAATCTGCTGGGCACTGCCCTTTCGACATGTCTGGCTGCTCTGTTCTGCATTGCGCTTGATTTAGTTCCACCTGCTCGCTACCACAATAGAGTATAATGTCGTCATACCGTGTAATTTCACACGACGTACCCACGAGCGTACCTTCTGGGCAGCTATATTTGATAGGTTCATCTGTGACTTGGCGGCATTGTGTGCCATTAACTAGGGTATAATTGTTCGCTGTATCGCACGTTCTGATTGCCGTATCAGTCAGTGTTCTTTCGCACACGCCTGTAGCGCGATTAAGCGAATATGATGTGGGGCAATTTCCAATATCATTTTCCGCAAAATTTCTTCTGCACTGGGTATTTACTCGCGTATACCCTGCTGCGCAACTGTAAGAAATTGAAGCGGTACGGAATTCTTCGCATTGGCCATTTGATGTATTTAGAGTATATGGGCTGCTACACATACCCGCTGACGCTGTACCCGAATTAGCGGTACATTGCGTACTATTATACTTTGAATAACCTGTTGGGCAGCTGTACAGTACTGGCTCAGTGAGTGTTCTTTCACAATTTCCATTCTCTGTATTAAGTGTGAACCCAGATTGGCATGAGCCAATAGAAACGGTTTCGTTCTGCGATAGACACTTATTAGAGTTATAGATTTGATAACCTGATGCGCATGAGTAAAGAATTGAGCTTGTTAACAGTCGCTCGCAGTTACCATTTGATATATTTAGGGTCAATCCTGAAGGGCAAGTGCCAATACTGTTAGATGGTGTATCTTTCTTACAACGGTTAGTCTGATATATGCTGTAATCAGCACTGCATGAGTATGTTACATTGGCGTGTCTTGTTCGCTCACAATTCCCGCTTGATATATTGAGCGTAAATCCTGACGGACAGTTACCTATACTGTTAGACTCACTCTTTTGTTTGCATTGGGTGCCGTTATAGGCATCGTAGCCAGTTGGGCAACTATATGTAAGCGCCGTCGTTCTTGTTCTCTCACAATTTCCATTACCTGTATTCAGGCTAAATCCTGCAGGGCATGAACCAATGCTATTGGATGCATTTTGCTGCTTGCATTGTGTGCTGTTGTAAAGGGAATAACCCGATTGGCAACTATACTGTATAGCGGTTGTTCGTCTGCGCTCGCAGTTACCATTTGAGGCGTTGAGGGTGAACCCAGAAGCGCAGGCGCCTATACTGTTAGTAGGTGTAGTTTGCCTACACTGCGTAGTCTGATATGTCGTGTAACCAGATGCACATGAGTAAGAAACACTCGCATGCCTTAATCTTTCACAGTTACCATTTGATATATTAAGCGTAAATCCTGACGGGCAATTACCTACCGAATTGGTAACAGAATTAGCTTTACACTGCGTTGAATTATATAAACTATATCCGCTCTGGCATGTATAATTAACAGGCTGTGTTAACGTCCTTGTGCATGAAGCCCCACTTCTAGCATAACCTGATGGGCATGCGTATGTCACTGATTCAGTTAGCGTTTTTTGACAAGAAGAATCAACTAACGAGTAACCAGATGGACACGACTCAATAGCAGAACGTGAACATTGTGAACCGTCTAATGTCAACCCGGCAGAACAACTGTAAGTAGGTTGGGTCGTTCCATCAGGGCAGCGACCTTTTGCAGCACTTCCATCAGAACAATATACATTTGCCAACTCTCCCGTCAATGAGCAGCGCCAGTACCCCTCTGCGACATCCATGATAGCCATGCCATCTGAAGCACTACAAGCTGCAAAAACATCTGTCGTGTATTGTTCACAAACAGTTTTGCTGGAGTTAAGTTCCCCAGTAGGGCAATACGCTGATGCCGACTGAACGCATTTATCGCCGCTTAATGTAAATCCGGACTGACAAGAAAGTAATTTTGGAGCGCCCACTACCCTATTGCATGTGCTTCCTGACCGCGTATAGCCGCTAGGACAGCTTGCCGTTGCATTTACTGTCTCTATTTTATTACATGAATCTCCTGAGCGCGTATAACCGCTAGGGCAACTGGCAGTGGCATTCACCACGCGATAACAGCTTCCAGATTGCAAAAC